>Ga0326727_10001043_pt1 | contig 107166 bp, 114 predicted proteins | sample MB2enrmetagenome_FD_207643 | JGI IMG/M metagenome (GOLD analysis project Ga0326727, IMG submission 207643) | Lab enriched peat soil microbial communities from McLean, Ithaca, NY, United States - MB29MY | ecosystem: Environmental > Terrestrial > Soil > Wetlands > Peat | place: USA: New York...
GCTTTGCAAAAATGGCAAACCGCCGGCTATTGAAGTTTTTGGAAGAGGGTTCGGGGGAAACATTTTTTCAAAAAAGTTTCCCCCGATTCTTCTTACCGGCGCATGATCGCGCCGTTGAGTCCGATGACGATGTCTTCGAAAGGGACGTTGCAGCCGACTTCGCTCATGGCCTGTCGGGCCATGGCCGGCAGGGCTGAGCAGCAGGGCACTTCCATGTCGGCTACGGTGACGCTGCGGAGGCCGGAGTACTTAAAGATTTCCTTGAGCTTCTCGTAGACTTCCTGGACATCGCCGAATTTGGGGCAGGTAGTGACCAGGGCTTTGCCGGCGAGCAGGTTTGCATGGAAATCCGGCATGGCGCCGGGCACGCAATCGGCGGCGATGAGCAGGTCGGCGTTTTTGAGGAACGGGGCCGTGGGAGGCACCAGTTTGAGCTTGATCGGCCAGTGGCTGAGCTGCGAAGCGCAGGAGGCGGCCGGACCGGGCTTGGTGGCCGGGGTGAATTGGCGCAGGGCACTGCCCGGGCAGCCGCACGGAGAACCAAGCGGTTGATGGGATTTTGGGGCTGGTGCCTCTTTTTGACGCACGTAATCCATGGCCGCGTGTTCATCGAAGTCCGGCGCGTCGCGTTCGATGATCGTCAGCGCGCCGGTCGGACAATGGCCGAGGCAGGCGCCCAGGCCGTCGCAGTAGATGTCTTTGACGAGCTTGGCTTTGCCATCCACGAGCTCCAGCGCCCCTTCGGCGCAGTTGGGCAGGCATTGGCCGCAGCCGTTGCACAAGTCTTCGTTGATCTCGATGATTTTTCGTTTCGGCATAACGTTTCCTGCGGGCCCGGGGGAGAACCCTCCGGGCCCGGTCTGGGAGTTGGTTGGAGTTAACCCAAGATGGCCTTCAAGTCAGTATCCGGGGTGGAGATGGGCATGATGTTGTAATTGGCCACCAGGAAGTTCAAGACATTCGGGGTGATGAAGGCCGGAAGGGAGGGTCCGAGGCGGATATTCTTGACGCCCATGGCCAGGAGCGACAGCAGGATGACCACGGCCTTTTGCTCGTACCAGGACAGGATGAGCGACAGCGGCAGTTCGTTGACGCCCACGCCGAAGGCGTCGGCCAAAGCCAGGGCGATCTTGACCGCGGAATAGGCGTCGTTGCACTGGCCGACGTCGAGCAAGCGCGGGATGCCATCAATAGCCCCGAGGTCCTTGTCGAAGAAGCGAAATTTCCCGCAGGCGAGCGTAAGAACAACGCAGTCGGCGGGAATTTTTTCCACCAGCTCGGTGTAGTAGTCGCGGCCGGGCTTGGCGCCGTCGCAGCCTCCGACCAGGAAGAAGTGACGGATTTTCCCCGTCTTGACCAGCTCGATGACTTTTGGGGCCACGCCGAGCACGGTGTTGCGGCCGAAACCGACCAGAACTTCCTTGCCCGGAGCGTCTTCGCTGAAGCCGCCCATGGCCAGGGCCTTTTCGATGACCGGGGTGAAGTCGGAGTTCGCCACGTGGCGCACGCCCGGCCAGCCGACCAGGCCGGTGGTGAAGATGTTGTCGTGATAGCTCTGCTGGGGCTTTTGCAGGCAGTTGGTGGTCATCAGGATCGCGCCCGGAAACAGGGGGAATTCCTTGATCTGATTCTGCCAGGCGGTGCCGTAGTGGCCGTAAAAGTGCGGGTATTTTTTGAGTTCCGGATAGCCGTGGGTGGGCAGCATCTCGCCATGGGTATAGATATTGATGCCTTTGCCTTCGGTCTGAACGAGCAGGGTTTCTAGGTCCTTCAGATCATGTCCCGAGACCAGAATGGCTTTGCCTTTTTTGTGGCCGAGCGGCACCTTGGTGATGACCGGATGGCCGTACGTGCCGGTGTTGCCGGCGTCTAACAGCTCCATGGCCCGCACGTTGACCGCGCCGCATTGGAGCGTGAGTTCCACCCAGCCCCCGAGTTCGCGGGAGGCGTCGCCGAGAGCGGCCAGGGCCGCGTGCAGGAAGGCGTAGACCGCCTCGTCGGCCTGGCCCAGGATCTGGGCGTGGTCGGCGTACGCGGCCAGGCCTTTGAGCCCGTAGAGCAGGGTGTACTGGAGCGAGCGGCAGTCGGCGTCCTTGGCGGGCAGGGTGGGCAGGGCGGCGATGGCCGTCTGGGCAGCCAAACCGTTCGCGTCAGAAGCCGGCTCGAAGGCGGCCGGGCCGGTGGTTGCGGCGAAGCCGACCCGCGCGGCCAGTTTCTTGCGCAGTTCCACGGTGCGTTTGATAAAACCCGTGATCGCCTCCGGGTTGAAATTGACGTTCGTGAGAGTGGCGAAAAGGGCCTTGGCGGCAAAGGCGTCGGTTTCCGGGTCGCTGACACCCTTGGCCCGGGCGGCCGTGGCCACCTGTCCCAGGCCGCGCAGGGCGTAGACCAGGACGTCTTGGAGATCGGCGACCTCCGGTTGCTTGCCGCATACGCCGATTTTATCACAGGCGACGCCCTTGGCCGTTTGCTCACATTGCTGGCAGAACATACTTGCTCCTCCGGTTCGGTTAGGTTGGTTTGCGTGGTTCGCAAGACAAGTCCTAACTCGGGGTATTTCCGTTTGATTTGACTTACATCAACACCGGGAGCATTTTTAAAAAATATAAATGAGAGCGCAAAATGAAAAACTTTGTGTCCTCGGCAATAATCGCCGCGTCTTGACCGGCGCGGCGTTTGACCGCACATTCCCGGCTGGAGGCGTCCATGAACAAGCCGTCGAGACTTTCGCAAATCCATCTTTTCCAAGGTCTGCCCGCTGACCAGCTGGCGGCCGTGGAAATGATCGCCGGAGCCAAAACGTACGAGCGAGGCCAGGAAATATTTACGCAGGGCGACCCGGCCGGAGGTTTTTACGCGGTGCTCTCCGGGCGGGTGAAAATCTACAAATCCTCGGCCGCGGGCAAAGAATTCATCCTGCACGTCTTCGGGCCGGGCGAGGCCTTCGCCGAAGTGCCCGTGTTCAGCGGCGGCGAATATCCGGCCAACGCCAGCAGCCTGGAGACCTCGGAACTGCTCTTTTTCCCGCGCGACCGCTTCCGCGCCCTGATCGCTCGCCTGCCCGACCTGGCCATGAACATGTTAGGGCTGCTCTCGAGCCGGCTACGAGACTTCAACCGCACCATCGAAAACCTAAGCCTCAAGGAAGTGCCCGCCCGCCTTGCCGCGCACCTGCTCTTGCTGCTCGAGACCACCGGCGCGAGCACCTTCAAGCTCGATCTGCCCAAAGGCCATCTGGCCAGTTACCTGGGCACCACCCCGGAGACCCTTTCGCGCATCCTCAAAAAAATGGACGAATCCAAACTCATCCACATGGCCGGCCACCAGATAACCATCCTGGACGGCGAGGAACTCGAGGAGCTGGCCACGGGGTTGGAGAAGTTCGCGTAGGGGGGAGAAAAAGAGAGAAGATGAACCGGGGGGAAACCGCTTTTTTCAAAAAGCGGTTTCCCCCCGATCCATTTCATTTTGAGGCAGGCCAGACTTCGACCGTGAGATGCGACAGGTCGCGGAACCGTTCCAGGCGCTTACGGTAATAGACCGGGTCGCGCGGCTTGTCGGTGACCACGGTGACGATGGCCCCGAGGTGGCCGGGGCCGAGACGCCACAGGTGCAGGTCCGCGAGCTTGTCGCCGTCCGCCTCGATCGTTCGGCGCAGTTCATTCGCCATCCGGCGGTCGGGTAGGGTGTCCAGGAGAATCATGCCGGTGTCGCGAACCAGCGACAACGCCCAGGCGCCGATGACCAGCGCCCCGACCATGCCCACCAATGGGTCCATCCAGGTCAAACCGAAGAACAGGCCAAGCAACAGGCCGGCGATCACCAGGACGGAGACGGCGGCGTCGGCCGCGATGTGCACCAGCGCCGAACGCAGGTTGTTGTCGCGCCCGGCCGCCGCGCCTGCGTGAACGTGGCCGATTTCGGAAAAGACCGCCTCGCCTTGGCTCGCGGGCGTCCCGTCGATGCAGACGTACGCCGTGAACTCATGGGGCTCTGGGATCACGTCCGCCGATTCCAGGTAATTCCCGCGCGGCTGCATGGCGAAAAGTTGCGAGTCGCCGCCGGGTCGGACGGTTTCGATCGTGACCTGGTCGGCCGCCGGCGATCCGGCCGTAAAGCGCAGGCGGAAGCGCGGCGGCGCGCCCTCCTCGAAAATGCTCACGGCCACGGCGTGGCTGCCGACGGCGATATGCTGTTCCGGCGGCTCATGGAGGTGTTCTGCGTGGGTCGCGTGGTCGTGGTGGTGCCCATGGTCGTGTCCATGGCCGCCGCCGGAGAGAAGCCAGGCGCTGGCGATATTGACCACGAGGCCGAGCACGGCGATGGCGATCGCCTCATGGTAATCGATCGCCACCGGATGCAGGAAACGGTCGATCGCCTCGTAGGCGATCAAAAGCCCGATCATGGCCAGGATGATGGCGCTGGCGAACCCGGCCAGATCGCCGAGCTTGCCGGTGCCAAAGCTGAAGCGCGGGTCGCTCGCGTGGCGGCGGGCGAAGGTGTAGGCCAGCGCCGCAAGCAGCAAGGCGCTTGCGTGCGTGGACATGTGCAAGCCGTCCGCCACCAGCGCCAGCGAACCGAACCACAGGCCGCCGACGATTTCGACAACCATCATGAAGCTGCACAGGGCGATGACCGCCCAGGTGCGGCGTTCGTTTTGCTCGTGGCCTTGGCCTAGGAACACATGCTGATGCGCTCCCGGCAGGGTGGGATCGATATGGAAAACCGCCGCCATCGTGTCACCTCAAATCGATGTGAATCGCACCGAACATAAGAGGTGGACCCTGATTTGGCAAATCGGGGGCCGCTTACAGTCCCGCGCGGACGATTGGAGCCGCGTTTATTCTGAACCGATGAAAGTTTTTACGGAAGGGGAGAACGGGGGGAAACCGCTCTTTGAAAAAAGCGGTTTCCCCCCGAGTCATTGCGTAAAGGTTGCGACTAGGCGAGTTGCTTGAGCAGGGTGTCTTTGATCGAGTCGATGGTGCCTTCGCCGTTGAGTTCGATGTACTTGGTTTTGCCCTTCGCGGCCAGGTCCTTGTAGAAGTAGGCGGCGGCCAGGGTGCCTTCCTTGGCGTCGTAGTAGATGTCGTGGCGCACGCCGATGGCCGCTTCGTCCTGGTCGTCGGCGCGGCTCTTGAGGTCGCCGCCGCACACCCGGCACTTGTCGCCATTGGGCTTGATGGCGTCGATGAAGATGTTGTTGGGATGGTTGGCGTCGTTGGCGCACAGGCGGCGGCCGACGATGCGGTTTTTGGCGGTTTCGCGCGGCAAAAGGATCTCGATGACGTAATCGAGCTTGATGTTGTCGGCCTGGAGGGCTTCCCAGAGCTTCTGCGCCTGGACGATGTTGCGCGGGAAGCCGTCGAGCAGCCAGCCGCCCTTGCCCTTGTCCTTCAAGGTGGCCAGGATCATGGGGATGGTGATGTCGTCGGGCACGAGCTGGCCCTTGTCGATGAAGGCTTTGGCCTTTTTGCCCAGTTCGGTGCCACCGCCGATGTGCTCGCGGAAGATCGCCCCGGATTCGATATGGGCAACGTTGTACTTTTTCTTCACCAGGGAACCCTGGGTTCCCTTACCGCTTCCGTTGGGGCCGAAAATCAAAATATTCACGGGTGATCCTCCTAGAGTAAATTTTCACAAGCGGCTGTAACCGCCAGGCTTGTCCCTGTCAACGGCGGTTTTCTTTTTTTGACGCCGGTTTGGCGCGGTGGCGTATAATCATTGAAATTATTTCGGGGGGGAGGGGGAGGTGCGGAGGATAATCTGGGGCGGCGGAGGGATAATGGCAGAAAAGAGAGGTTGTCCTCGCTCAATGCGTTCATGGGTGAGAGGATGGCGTTGCTACCCCGGTTCTTGTTTTGAGAAAACCAAAACCAGAACCACTGTTTTTTCCCAAGGGGGCTGCCGCCCCCGGACCCCGATTAGAAAGAACAAAGACTGTCCCCTCGCTCTCCGCCTTGGAGAACAAAGGCTGCCGCACTTGGCCCCCGCTTTAAGGAATAAGGCCCGCCGCCCGGCGCGGGTTTTCAGCAGGCCGTGCACGGCAAGGTGCGACAAGTTGGCTTGAGTGGGGGCGATTCACGAATTGCCCCTCTTTGGCCCCTGGCCTTGCTGCAGCAGGAAAAATTAAACCGACACTTTATCTTTTCTTCGGGTGCATGGTCCCGTCCCCGAATATCTTGTCGTAAATCTCGGTATCGCCCGGCTTGTCGGCGTAGCACTCGGCTTTGGTCTCGGCCCGGCCCAGGGCCAGGAGCTGGCTTACGGTCACGAAGGTGTATCCTCGCTCACGCAATGCGGCGATGATCTGTGAAATGGCCTCGCTCGTGCCGTGGCCGAAGCCGTTGGCGTGGCAGAGCAGGATCGAGCCGGGTTTGATCTCGCTGAGCGCCCGCTTGGCCACGCTGTCGCCGGTTCCCTTGCCCGCGTCCTGGGAATTGGCGTCCCATTGCACGGCGGCGATGCCGAGCCCGGCCAGAAGTTCTAGGGCTTCGGGCCGGCAGCGGCCGTAGGGGAAGCGGAAGACGCGCGGAAGAAGCGGAATCTTGGCGATTTCGTCCTGGGAGACGCCCTTGGCCGTCGCCCGGGCGGCGACCATCTCCCGCAAGAGTTCGTACTGCGCCTGGGTCCACTGGACCTGCTCGAGCATGCGCTTTTGATCCAGCACCCCGAAATTGCCGTGGGTCCAAGCGTGGTTGCCGATCTCGAAGAGCGGATCGCTGATGAGCTGCATGGCCCGCTCGGCGTGGCTGCGCATCCATTTGCCCCCGGCCATGAAGGTGGCGGGCACGTTTTCCCGGCGTAGCGCGTCTACCACCGGGGCGTCGTAGCCGGCCATGTTGTCGGCCAGCTCGCACAGGTCGAAAGTCAGGGCGATATATTTTTTGCCCCCCGTGTCCACCCGGCGGATTGAACCGCGCAGTTCCGGGGGCAGGGGGGCGAGGGCGTGCTGCGGAGCGGTCCGCGCGGGCGGGGCGAGGTCGGCGGTTTCCAGGCGCTTGCCCGCCTTTTCCGCCGCGTTTCCGGCCAGCTCGGCCGGGGTCCAGAGCGCTTCGAGCACGGCCCGCGAGCCGAAGGTCTGGGCGGAAGCGGCCAGGGCCGGTCGCGCGGTTAGGATGCTCGACACAAGGCAGACAAAAGCGCTCGCCAAGGCAAGCTCCAGGGCCAGGATGCGGACCGAGGTCAGAGGCCGGCTTGAAAGCCGGTGCAAACGCGGGTAGCTTGGGACGGCGCAGGGAGGGGACATGTCGCACAATCCTTTTGATAAATTAAAAGGGCTCAAGCTCAAGAAAAAGGCCGTGATGCCGCTGCCGGCCAAAAAGCCTGCCGCGCCCGAACCGGCCGCGCCTGAAGAAGACGAAAACGAAGTTTTCGCCCGGGCCATGGCCGGGATCCAGCGTCTGGACGGAGAACAAACCGGGGGTCGAGGCGTGCACCCGGTCGCTCCGCCCGAAGCCTCGGCCGCGTCCCAGGCCGACGCCCTGGCCGAGGGCAAGGCCCATTTGCTCGACCTGGTCGCCGGCAAGGTGGAATTCGAACTCACCTTCACCGACGAATACGTCCAGGGCTACGTCAAAGACCTGGATTCCAAAATATTCCGCCAGCTGCGCACGGGGTCGCTTTCCCCGGAGGCCCATCTCGACCTGCACGGCCATAACGCATTGCAAGCGCGCGACGCCGTGATCGCCTTCATCAAATCGAATTATCTCTCCGGAAAGCGCTGCCTGCTGCTCATCCCGGGGCGCGGGGTCAACTCTCCCGGCGGGTTACCCGTGCTCAGGCAGGAGATCAAGTCCTGGCTGACCCGCGATCCGCTCAAACGGGTGGTCCTGGCCTTCTGCACCGCCCAACCCCGGCACGGCGGGGCAGGGGCCTTATATGTCCTTTTGCGCGCCAGGAAGAAAACCGGCGGCAAGATCCGCTGGGAAACGCATATGGAGGATTTCGATTAGCACCGGTTTCACACGTTGTCCGTGGGGATAACCAGAACCGCTATTTTTTCTCCAGGGGGTTGCCGCCCCCGGCCCCCGCGTAAGACCGGGGTTCCTATTTGCGGAAAATCGATAACAGAATGGTGAGCAGGATGCTCACGATCAGGCAGGTGGCCAGGGGGAAATAGAATTTGAACCCCGGCCGCTCGACGCTTATGTCCCCCGGAATCCGGCCGAGCCAGGTGAGCCACGATCCTGGCAGCTTGTGCTGCAATACGAACGCCAAACCCACGGCACACAGGATCAGGCCAATGACGATCAAGGTTTTTCCGAAGTCGCTGGGCATCGCGCGTTCTCCCGGAGAATACCCGCGTTGGTATCTTTGCAGGTAATTGAGGTCGTGGCTTTGGTCAAGAACCCTCTGTCCTTTCCACTTGACCGGGAGTCAAAAGGCGGTACATAACCCCCGTGGACCGGCCGCCTTCCGGCTGCGGCCAGCCAAGCGGTTCCCCCGCCCGCGATGCGGCGGCATTTCCCAAAGGAGCTTTGATTCACGCATGCGAGCCATCGAAACGGTTCGGAATCTTCTCGAACACACTTTGCGGGCGAAAGGGTATTCCTGGCCAGAAAACGCCGAAATAGCCCCGCCCAAGGACGCCCGCTTCGGCGATCTGGCCTGCAACGCGGCCATGATCCTGGCCAAGACGGCGGGGATCAAGCCCCGCGACCTGGCCGAGAGTCTGGCTGCGGCCATGGCCGGAGCGAGTCCCTCGGTCACGCGCATCGAGGTGGCTGGCCCGGGGTTCCTCAATTTCCATCTCGCCGAGTCCTTTTGGCGGCAGACCGTCCTGGACGTCCTCGCCGCAGGGGAACATTACGGTGAGAGCGGTATCGGCCGGGACCGCAAGGTCCAGGTGGAATTTGTCTCGGCCAATCCGACCGGTCCCTTGCACATCGGCCACGGCCGGGGCGCGGCCCTGGGCGACGCCTTGGCCCGCATCCTGCGCGCGGCCGGGTACGACGTGACCACCGAATATTACGTCAACGACGCCGGCCGGCAGATGCGCCTGCTCGGCGATTCCGTCTGGTCGCGCTACCAGCAGGCCCTCGGCCGCGACGTCCCCTTGATCGAAGACGGCTACAAGGGCGATTACATCCTGGGTCTGGCCCGGGACATCATCAATATCAAGGGCGCCTCGCTTTTGGAGCTTCCCGGGGACGAGGCACGGACCTTTTGCCGCGAGTTCGGCACCCGCGAGATTTCCGAAGGCATCCGCGCCGATCTGGAAGATTTCCGGGTCAGCCACGACCGATGGTTCTCGGAAAAGAGCCTGGTGGACGCGGGCGTCGTGGAAAAGACGCTTCAGGATCTCATCGGCCGGGGCCTGGCTTACGAACAGGAAGGAGCCTTGTGGTTCGCATCGATGCGCTTGGGCGACGACAAGGACCGGGTGCTGCGCAAATCCTCGGGAGAGTTGACCTATCTCGCCTCGGACATCGCCTACCACGCTGACAAAATTTCCCGGGGGTTCGATCTTCTGGTCGACATCTGGGGAGCGGACCATCACGGCTACGTGCCCAGGCTCAAAGCGGCCGTAAGTGCCCTTGGCCGCGATCCGGACATGCTCCAGGTCATCCTGGTCCAGTTGGTGAGCCTGTCCCGGCGCGGTGAAAAGGTGGCCATGTCCACCAGGGCCGGGGAGTTCGAGACCCTGCATGACGTCGTGGCCGAGGTCGGAGTCGATTCCGCGCGCTTTATGTTCCTGTCGCGCAAATCCGACAGCCAGCTTGACTTCGACTTGGAGTTGGTCAAAGAACAATCCATGGAAAACCCGGTGTTTTACGTCCAATACGCCCATGCCCGAGTGTGCTCGCTCTTCGCCAAGGCCGCCGAACGCGGCTTTGATGCGCCCGCGCCCGGGACCGCGAGCCTGGACAAACTCGACACTCCGGAAGACGGGCGCATTCTGCGGCTTATGGAACAATATCCGGACACCGTGGCCGCGGCCGCCGCGTCGCTTTCCCCCCATCTGGTGAGCTTTTACCTGCGCGAATTGGCCGGGGCCCTGCACCGCTACTACACCGTCCACCAGGTCCTGGCCGCCCCGGACAAGGATATCACCCGGGCCAGGATGCTGCTTTTTTCCGCCGGGGCGACGGTGGTGCGAAACGGTCTGGCCCTGCTCGGCGTTGACGCCCCGGATTCCATGCACCGCGAGGCCTGCGCGGCCGAAGGCCCGGAGTAGGCACAAGGATGAATATGGCCAACCGCTTCCGCATGCCCGAGGAGAAATCCGTCGGGCCGCGCAAATTCACCATTGAATTGTCCTTCTCCTGGGTGGTGGCCGTGTCCCTGGTCGGCATCCTGGGATTGGTCATGGCCTTCATCATCGGACTTATGCTCGGACGCGGCCAAAAACCCGAGAACGCCGTGCCCGAACTGGCCCGGATCATGCCCGCGCCGGTCGATCCGCCGCAAAAAACGGTCGAAGCGCCGACGGTGCTCAAACCCGAAGAACTCCAGTTCATGGAGAACCTCCAGGGCAAGGGCAAGTCCGGCGATGCCGTGGTCGTCGATTCCACCAAGGGAGCGTCGGATTCCACGCTCTCCAAATACGCTCCGCCCGAGACCGGGGACAAAGGGAAGCTTGGCCCCCAAGCCAATGCGGCCGAGGGCCCGCCGCCCAAAAGCGCCCAGGACAAACCCGCTCCGGCGTCCAAAACGCCGTCCGTAAAGCGCTACGATATGATTTATCAGCTCGGAGCCTATGCCAACAAAGCCCAGGCCAAAACCGAAATGGACCGCTTGACCAAACGCGGCTTCAAGGTCGCCGTGGCGGAAACGAAATCCGGCGCTAACACCTTGTATAAAGTGACAATCCAACTTAGAGGCAACGAGGAGGAAATTAAGGCCTGGCTGGAGAAAATCGGCGCGAAAAACGCTATACTTCGCGACAAAAAACCCTTATGAGTTCACTCCCCGAGCGGGACGCCCGGGGTATTTTCCATGGAGGACCGCCGATGACAGGACAGTCGTTCGTACCGACCAAGGCCTTTTTCACCAAAGGTGTCGGGCGCCACAAAAACAAGCTGCAATCCTTTGAGTTGGCCTTGCGCGACGCAGGCATCGAAAAACTCAATTTGGTATATGTTTCAAGCATCTACCCCCCAAATTGTCAGATCGTTTCCGTAGAGGAAGGCGTCTCGTTCCTTTCTCCCGGACAGATCACCTTCTGCGTCATGGCCCGCAACGCCACGGACGAGAAAAACCGCCTGGTCGGCTCGGCCGTCGGCATGGCCTTTCCGGCCAGCAAAGATCACTACGGATATATCTCCGAGCACACCAGCTTCGGCAAGGATGAAAAAGAAATCGGCGATTTCGCCGAAGACCTGGCTTCCACCATGTTGGCCACCACCCTCGGTATCGATTTCGATCCCGAAACCGGCTACGACGAACGCCGCGAAATCTACCTCATGAGCGGCAAAATCGTCGATTCGACTTCCATGCCCTGCGTCACCTCCGGTGTCCCGGGCCTGTGGACCACCACCATCGCCGCCGTGGTGTTCCTGCCGTAAGAGAATCGGGGGAAAACTTTTTTTAAAAAAAGTTTTCCCCCGGTCCTTCTTCGAAAAACTGTCGTTCCAATGCGACAGTTGCCTCGGCTTCTTGAATCGCCTTGAGGGTTCCTTCCTTAAGGGATGTGCTTACGAAACGGAATGCATCGCACGCTCAGGTTTTCCCTTAGGGAAGCTCGACCTCGCCGCGCTTGTTAAGTTTGAAATGGGGATTCCAGGCAACCTCCCATAGATGCCCGTCGAGATCAGCGAAATAACCGCTGTGTCCACCCCAAAACACGTCCTGGGCAGGCTTGACGATCTTTCCTCCGGCTGCTTCCGCGATTTTCAAAACTTCTGAAACGTCCTCTTTTTCGTGAACATTCTGCGCAAGCGTGATTCCACTGAAACCTCTCCCGGTCGCATTCACGGTTGCATCGTCTGCCAGCAAATCGCGTGGATAGAGCGCCAGCACAATTCCGCCGAGCTGGAAGAATACGATATCGTCCTGGCTGGCCGATGATGCCTTCCAGCCAAGACCCTTTTCGTAGAATTTCCTCGCCTTCCTGACGTCAGAAACGCCGAGGGTCACAATGTTGATTCGAGCTTCGATTTTCATTTTGTTTTTCCTTCTGGAAATAAGCGGTAGGCCCTTCCGGTCGGCATCCAAATGTTGCCTTAATCAAATTAAAGCATGCCCCAACTAGGCGTCAGGCCGGCATGGAAATCACGTCAGACGAGGACTGCTTGCGGTATTTTCTGATACATCGCGCCCATGCTCATGGCTTCAACCATCGTTTTTCAATGGGTGGAGGAAAGGCACCTCTTCGTGAGTTGAGCCGATCAGTCGAACGGGCCGGCGGACGCGAAGGGCCGGGGTATCCGCCCCGGCCTGGGATTTTTCGGCTCAACGACCGTATACGGCCGTGATCGAAGCCGTGGCCAGGGTATGGCTGTGGAGGAAAAATCCCACCATGGCCGGCGAGCTGTCCGGCTCCAGGTCCAGCCGGTCCACATCCAGGGCGTAGACGGTGAACACGTACCGATGCGGCTTGTCTCCGGGCGGGGGGCAGGCCCCGCCGTATCCCGGCTTGCCGAAATCCGTACGGGACTGGACGCAGCCCTGGGGCAGGGCGGAGGCGTTCTGGCTTCCCGCTCCGGAGGGCAGGTCCGCGACCGCGGCCGGGATGTTGAACACCACCCAGTGCCACCAACCGCTGCCGGTCGGCGCGTCGGGGTCGTAGACCATCACTGCGAAGCTTTTCGTAGCCGCGGGGGCGTTTTCCCAGCGTAATTCGGGCGAACGGTTGCCGCCGGTGCAGCCGAACCCGCTGAAAACCTGCTCGCTTGAAAGGGCCTTGCCCTCGGCGATGTCCAGGCTGGTCAGCTTGAAATCCGAGGCGTAAGCCGCCGTCGAGAAGAAAAAGGCCGCCAAAATAAAAACGGATAATTTCATGGTATCCCTCCTGAAAATAAATTCGCAATTGAGCCGGCCAGCGGAATTCCCGCGCCAAGCGATACGATCGAAGCGAACGCTGCGCCGGGTTCGGCAGAGCCGCCGGCTTTTATTACCCGCACAAACAATAAAGATATTTTTTATTTCCGTTTCTCTCGCCGTGGGCAACCGCCGTGCGCATCGTCCGGCACCGGAATCAATGCCGTCCGACCGCGAGATTCGCAATCAGTGAGACGCATTGCGGTCCTGGTCCCCATTTCTCACGCAAGCTGCCGAGCAATTGCTGGACTACCCCCGGCCATTGCTCTTGGCCGAGCGCCTCGCGCACGGCATGTAGGGGAGGCGTACTGCGAGCGAGCATGTTCCAATACTCGTCGACGTTTGCCACTTCACGGGCGTGGGCGATTTCGTGTATCTCCACTTCGCAAAATCCGGCCGCCATCATCTCTGCGCGAAATTCGGTCGCGTCTCCCAATGGCGCCTTGTGTCCATTAAACGGGAGGCTGGGAACCATGCCCCCCAGCGTGCGGTAGATATCGTCGAGAATCGGGACGCGGTTAAACGGGACCCAACTTCCGACAACCGCCCGCCCACCAGGCTTGAGGATACGCCACAGCTCGCGCAGGCCCTGAGCTCGGTCAGGAAAGAATATCAGCCCAAACAGGGAAAACGCGCAATCGAAGGAGCCGTCCGCATAAGGCAGTGCCATTCCGTCGCCGACCCGGGCTTCGACGGAGGTCATCCCATCACGCAGGGCGCGCTCTTGCAGACAATCGATCATCTCGGGCGAGAAGTCGACCGCGCAAACGCACGCTCCACGACGCGCCGCGGCGAACGTGAGATCACCGGGACCACAGGCCACGTCGGCGATCGACATGCCGGGCGCGACTCCGGCCAATCGCAAGGCGTCTTGCGCATACATGGCCTGGTGCGGAGCGATTTCGTCGGTGTATGTCCGGGCCACGAGATTCCAAAGCCGGGGCGCTGCCAAAGGGTTCGGCTTCGAGGGAAGTGACATACAAAAAATCCTCCGGTTTTCAGGGGGGCGACTGGTCGGTTGGGGTTCCCACCGGGGCAATTGGTGAACTTTTATTGAATTTTTGACAAGCCGTTGACCCGGCCAACGGGACTTCGGCCCTTGCAGCTCCGCACGCGAAATATCATGCCCGTTTTCCGATCCCCCAGGACTCTCCCTAGGCCGGCCAGGCGGCGCGGACGGTGAGGACGATCATGGCGGCGCCCAGGCCGATTTTGACGGTCAGTCCCAGGGCGCGGCCGAAGAAGGCGCCTTTGGCGGCCTGGGTCGCGGCCGGGTGGGGCATGCCGTGCAGCCGTTCAAAGAGGTAGCAGCCGGCGTAAGCGCCGGCGAGGGCGCCGGCGAGCGCGCCCAGGCCGAACATGATGGGAGCGCCGAACACGGCTCCGGCGAACGCGCCGATGAGCGCGCCCAGGTTGCCTTTGTTCGAGCCGCCGTAGCGTTTGGTTCCGTGGTATTGGGCGACGAATTCGGCGATTTCGCCGGCCAGGGCCAGCGCGCCGATCAGGATGAAGAAGGCGAGGTCCATGGCCTGGGGGTGCCTGAGCCAAGCGAAGAGCGCGGCGGCGGCGAGGATCAGCCAGTTGCCGGGCAATCCGACCAGGTGCAGGCCAAGCAGCGGGACGAGCAGAAGGGCCAGGGCGACGGCCCAGGCCGCGTTCACTCGGAGCGTTCCCGCAGGTCGAGCACGCGTTGAGCCTTGCCGTCGCTTTGGGGCAGGGACTTGTGTTCGACCAATTCGACGCGCGGGGTGACCAAAAGTTCATCGCGCAATTTGGCGGTGATCTTTTTTTGCAGTCCGGTCAGGGCGCGCATGTCTTCGACGAAGAACTCCTCTTTGACTTCCACTTTGACTTTGATCTGGTCGATGGAGTCGTCGCGTTCGAGCACGATCTGGTAGTTGCCGCCGACTTCGGGGATGCCCATGAGCACTTGTTCGATCTGCATGGGGTAGATGTTGACGCCCTTGATGATGAGCATGTCGTCGGTGCGGCCGGTGATGCGTCCGATGCGCTTGTGGACGCGGCCGCAGGGGCAATCGCCCGCAACGAAGTGGGTGATGTCACGGGTGCGATAGCGGATGATGGGCATGCCTTCGCGGCACAGGGTGGTCAAGACCAGTTCGCCGTCGGTTCCGTCCGGGACGGGTTCCAATGTGTCCGGGTCGAGGATTTCGGCCAGGTAGGCGTCTTCCCAGAGGTGCAGGCCGTTTTGATGCAGACATTCGAAGGCCACGCCCGGGCCGTTCATTTCAGACAATCCATAGGAATTGTAGGCTTTAAGCGCCCACATCTCCTCGATGCGCCGCCTGGTTTCCTCGGAATGGGGTTCGGCCCCGACAAGAGCGATGCGCGGGGTCAAGTCCTTGGCGTCGATGCCGGAATTGGCGATCACCTGCCCCAGGTGCAGGGCGTAGGAGGGGATGATGTGCAGGGCGGTGGCGCCGAAATCCCGGATGATTTTGATTTGGCGTTTGCTGTTCCCGGTTCCGGCCGGGATGGTCAGGCAGCCCAGGCGTTCGGCGCCGTAGTGGATGCCCAGGCCCCCGGTGAACAGGCCGTAGCCGGAGAGATTTTGGAAGACGTCGGTGGGCCGTATGCCGACCATGAACATGCAACGGGCCATGAGCGACGCCCACCAATTGAGGTCGTTGCGTGTGTGCATGATGGCCGTGGGCGTGCCGGTAGTGCCGGAGGAGACGTGCATGCGGACCATGGCCTCGCGCGGCGCGGCCAGCAGGCCGTAGGGATAGTTGTCGCGCAATTCGGCCTTGACGGTCAGGGGCAACTTGGCGATGTCGGCCGGGGAGGCGACGGCCCCCGGCGTTACGCCCGCTTCCTTGAATTTGGCGGCGTAGAAGGGCGAGCGGGCGGCGCGCTGCATGGTTGTTTTCAGGCGCACGGTCTGCAGCGCGTCAAGTTCCCGGCGGCAGAGCGTTTCTGCGGGGTCGTAATACTGCACGGCCTTATCCTTGTCTGATCAGGTTCCCGGAGAGTAGTAAGCGTTTTCGGATGGTGACGGGTCGTAACTCTTGTTTTCGAACAGGGTGAATTCCTTGCGAAAGATCAGGTGGACCAAGCCCGTGGGACCGTTTCTTTGCTTGCCGATGATGACCTCGGCGTCGGTGTCGTGTTCGGTGATCTCGTCGCGTTTTTTATAGGCCGCCTCGCGGTAAAGGAAGACGATCAGGTCCGCGTCCTGTTCGATGGCCCCGGATTCGCGCAGGTCGCTCATCATGGGGCGCTTGTCACCGCGTTCCTCGACCTTGCGGTTGAGCTGGGACAGCGCGACCACCGGGACATGGAGTTCCTTGGCCAGAGCTTTGAGATTTCTTGAGATATCGGAAATTTCCTGCTCGCGCGAATCGATGCGCCGCGAGGCGCGCATGAGTTGGAGGTAGTCCACGAGGACCAGCCCCAGGGTGTGCTCCGAGGCCAGGCGGCGGCAACGGGCGCGCATTTCCATGACGGTCAGGGCCGAAGTGTCGTCGATGTAGAGCGGGGCCGGGGAGAGTTCGTTGGCTGCGTCGTAGAGTTTCTGCCAGTCGGTGTCGTCCAGGCGCCCCCGGCGCAGCTTGGCCAGGTCGACTCGTCCCTTGGAGCAGAGCAGGCGCATCATGAGCTGTTCTTTACTCATTTCCAGGGAGAACACGGCCGTGGCCACGCCGGTTATGGCGGCGTTCATGGCGATGTTCAGGGCGAAGGCGGTCTTGCCCATGGCCGGGCGGGCGGCCAGGATGATCAGGTCCGAGGGCTGGAGCCCGGCGGTGAGTTCGTCGAATTGGTGGTAACCGGTGGGCACGCCGGTGACCAGTTCCTTACTGTCGACGCGCTTTTCGAGCTGGATGAAGACCTGGTCGATGAGTTCCTTGGAGCTGTGCAGGCCGTGGGATTTCCGGAAATCGGCGATGCGGAAGATGGATTGTTCCGAGGCGTCGAGCAGTTCCTCGACCTCCTGGCCGCCCTCATAGGAATTCTGGATGATTTCCGCGGCAGCGGCGATCAGTTTGCGCTGGATGGATTTTTCCCGCACGATTTTCGCATGGTGCAGGGCGTTGGCGCTCGATACCGTGGCTTCAGAGAGTTCGGCCAGATAGAGTTCGCCGCCGATCTCGTCAAGGGCGTTTTTCTTGCGCACTTCCTCGGCCAGGGTGAGCAGATCGATGGCCGTGTTGCGCCGGGAGAGGTCCAGGCAGGCGAGATAGATGATGCGGTGGACCGGGGAATAGAAATCGTCCTCGGAGAGGATGTCGACGAGCGAATTGAGGATGGAGTTCCGCAACAGCACCCCCCCCAAAACAGCGCGCTCGGCCTCGATGTTTTGGGGGGGGATGTTGCGTGACAGCAGAGCCTGGGCCCCTTGCAGGGCCTGGGCCTTATCCTTGGAGTTTTGGCGCGGGCCGCCCGGGGAGTTATCCGGCAGCCTGTTCTCCCTCGGCCGATCCATCGCCACCCTCGGTTTTTTCCATTTGGATAGCTTCGTCCTTGGCGGCGGCGGCCTGGCCACCGATCGGCATGACGGTGACCGACAGTTCGGCCTTGACGTCGGGGTGGAGTTTGACGGGCACGGCGTAGACGCCGACCGCCCGGATCGGATCGGACAGAACGATCTTTTTGCGATCGAGTTCGATGCCCTGGGCGGCCAGGGCCTCGGCGATGTGGCTTGAGGTGACCGAGCCGTAAAGCTTGTCGCCCTCGCCGACGCGCACGCTGATGACAACCTTGGCGGCGGCCAGCTTTTCGGCGAAGGTCGCGGCCTCGCCGCGCGCTTCGTCGCGTTTGGCGGCCAGCTTTTTGCGCTCGAGTTCGAAGACTTTGAGGTTGCCGGCGGTGGCCTGCATGGCCAGACCGCGCGGAATCAGGAAGTTCCGGCCGTAGCCGGGTTTGACCGTGACCACGTCGCCCAGGCGTCCGAGATGCTCGACGTCGGCGCGCAGAATGAGTTTCATTAACATTGCGCCCCCCTAGCCCATCTTCTTCTGGACTTCGCTGGAATGGACCGCGGTGTACAGAAGCAGGGCCATCTGGCGGGAGCGCTTGATCTCAGTGGTCAGCCGGCGCTGGTGCTTGGCGCAGGTGCCGGTGATGCGCCGGGCGATGATCTTGCCGCGCTCGTTGATGAAGTCGCGCAGGATGTCCGGACGCTTGTAGTCCAGCGGGTAGTCCTTGTGCGCGCAGAACTTGCAGAATTTGCGCTTAGGGGTGAATTTTTTCTTGAAGCTCATGACTCACCTCCCTCGGCGGCGGGTTCGGCGGCCGCAGGTTCAGCGGCTGCGGGTTCGGCGGCGGGTTCAGCCACGGCCGGTTTAGCGGCTACTGGTTCGGCAGCGGCGGGTTCGGCGGCGCCCTGTTCAAAGGCGTCGTCGAGCTGGACGGTGATGAACTTGTAGACGGCGTCGCTGATGCGGATGTTGCGTTCCAATTCGGCCACGGTGTTGCCCTGGGCGGCATACTCCAGGCGGACGTAATGGCCGCGCATGTGTTTGCGGACCGGATAGGCCAGGTCCTTCATTCCCCAGTCGTCGACGACCAAAATTTGGCCGTTTTCGCGCTCCACGACTCCGGTGAAGCCGCCGATCAGAGCCTGGCTCGATTCGGCGGGCATCTCGGGATTGAGGAGCACAAGCGTTTCGTACTTGCGCATTGATCCTCCTTATGGTCTATGGCCCTTGCCGCGCAGGGCAAGAGCAAGGTGAACCGGCCTTGTTACTCGTCTCGCTATGACCTGTCAAGGGGTGGCCGGGCGGTTTTGGCAGCTTTCGGCAGGTTTGCGCGCGACCAGGCAGATCGCCTTGGCCGGGTGGCCGTACATGGTCACGGCGTCGAAGAAAAACCGGTCCAGGCGCGTAAAACCGGCCGTCAGCGCGTCCAGCCAGGCCGGGTCGTGGTGGCGCATCACGCCCCCGTTTGGGACCGCAAAGACGCCGTAGCGGCCGTATCGAGCCAGGTTCGCCGCATAGCGCTCGGTATTGCGCTCGTCCGCCTGGAGCGGAAAATCGCACAGGACCAGAATCCCTCCGGGCTTGAGCACCCGCATCAGCTCAACGAGGATGCGGCGCTGGCCGTCGTCGGAAGCGACCGAGGTGAGCACGGCGATGAGCAGGACGGCATCAAGCGAGGCGTCCGGCACGGGCAGGGCGGGGGCGTCAAGCAAACGCAGATCGAGCCCGGGGTGTTCCCGGCGGCCGCGCTCGAGCATAGCGGGGGCGGGATCGAACCCGGTCAGATCGGTGAAGCCGAGCGCGGCCAGCGCGGCCAGACTGCGCCCGTAGCCGCAGCCGAAATCCAGGATTTTCGCGTCTTTGGGAAGATAAGCAGCCAAAAGTTCAAGCGGCGGTTGAAGGGTGCAGTCGTGAGCGAAGGCCACGGCGTCCCAATAGGCGATCTGTTCCTCATTGCTTGGGTCTTGCATGCGTGTTGGCCTTGCCGGCGTATCGGATCGTTCGGGACAAAAAAAGGGGGAAGGCTCTCGCCTTCCCCCTGGGCGCAAACGCCGGGTTATTTCTTCTTCAGCCAGCTCATCATGGAACGCAGTTTGCCGCCGACTTCCTCGATCAGGTGCGCGGCGTTGATGCGGCGCATGGCCAGGAAATGCGGTTTGCCGGCCTTGTTTTCCAACACAAATTCGCGCGCAAAGCGGCCGTCCTGGATTTCGCGCAGGATGCGCTTCATTTCGGCGCGGGTCTCGTCGGTGACGATGCGGGGCCCTCTGGTGTAGTCGCCGTACTCGGCCGTGTCCGAAATGGAGTAGCGCATGCGGGCCAGGCCGCCTTCGTAGATCAGGTCCACGATCAGTTTCAGTTCGTGGCAGCATTCGAAATAGGCGATTTCCGGCTGGTAGCCGGCGTTCACCAGGGTCTCGAAGCCGGCCTTGACCAGTTCGCTCACGCCGCCGCAGAGCACGGCCTGTTCGCCGAAGAGGTCGGTTTCGGTTTCTTCGGTGAAAGTCGTTTCCAAAACGCCCGAGCGGGTACCGCCGATGCCCTTGGCATAGGCCAGGGCCGTGTCCTTGGCCTTGCCGGAGGCGTCCTGGTGCACGGCGATCAGGCAGGGCACGCCGCTGCCTTCGGTGTACACCCGGCGCACCATGTGGCCCGGACCCTTGGGCGCGATCATGATCACGTCCACGTCTTTGGGCGCCACGATCTGGTGGAAATGGATGTTGAAGCCGTGGGCAAAGGCCAGGGTTTTGCCGGCCGTGAGTTTCGGCTCGATCTCGTTTTTGAACAGATCGGCCTGGAGCTGGTCCGGGACCAGGATCATGATCAGGTCGGCCTTGGCCGTGGCGGCGGAGGCGTCCATGGGGGTGAAGCCGTCGGCCTTGGCCTTGTCGAAGTTGGGACCGCCGGGACGCTGTCCGATGATGACGTTGACGCCCGAGTCGCGCAGGTTCATGGCATGGGCGTGGCCCTGGGAGCCGTAGCCGATGATGGCCACGGTCTTGTTTTTGAGCAGCGTCAGATCGGCATCCTGGTCGTAATACATTTTCATGGCAAACCTCTTTTTCTCCTCGATATTTTTTTGGACTTATTTCAAAAACGACCGGCGGCGATCGCCGCCGGCCCAGTTAAGGAGATCAAAACCAGAACCAATAATATTCTTCCAGGGGGCTGCCGCCCCCGGTCCCCGCTTCAAGCCGCAAGAGGCTCCCGCGCCCGATGCTCTATTGCATGCCCCGGCGCATGGCGACCGTGCCGGTGCGGGCGATTTCCTTGATGCCGTAGCGTGACAGCATGTTGATCAGGGCGGAGATTTTGCCGGTGTCGCCGGTGCATTCGACGATCATGTCATCGGGCGAGACGTCGATGACCTTGCAGCGGAAGATGTCCACGATGCGCAGGACCTCGGCGCGTTTGTCGCCCTCGGCGTCGATTTTAATCAGCATGGTTTCGCGTTCGACGGCCTTGAGTTCCGTCAGGTCCACGACCTTGACCACCGTGACCAGCTTGCGCAGCTGCTTGATGATCTGTTCGATGATGGCTTCTTCGCCCGAGGTGGTGATGGTCATGATCGACAGACCTTCCTCAAGGGTAGGGGCGACGTTGAGGGTTTCAATGTTGAAGCCCCTGCCGCTGAACAGGCCGGAGACGCGCGAGAGCACGCCGGGTTCGTTTTCCACGATAACGGAAAGAATGTGCCGCATGTGATATCGCTCCTCGTCTTTATGCAATCGCCGGTGGGAAAAACGTCGTTTTTTTGTTTATACCAGGATCATTTCGGTCAGCGACTTGCCGGCCGGGACCATGGGGTAGACGTTTTCCTCGGGATCGATGGCGATGTCGACGATGGTGGTTTTGCCGTTGGCAAAGGCTTCCTTGAGCGTCGCTTCCACCTTGGACGGTTCGGTGACCCGGTAGCCGACCGCGCCATAGGCTTCGGCCAGCTTGACGAAATCCGGGGCCACGTCCAGGCAGGTGGCGCAGTAGTTCTTGGCGTAGAACAGTTCCTGCCACTGGCGGACCATGCCCAGGTAGCCGTTGTTTAAAATCACGATCTTGACCGGCAGGTTGTAGCACACGGCCGTGGCCATTTCCTGGATGTTCATCTGGATCGAGCCGTCGCCGGCCACGTCGATGACCAGCTTGTCCGGGAAGGCCATCTGCGCGCCGATGGCCGCCGGAAAGCCGTAGCCCATGGTGCCCAGGCCCCCTGAGGTCAAAATCGTGCGCGGTTCGGCGAAATCGTAGAACTGGGCGGCCCACATCTGGTTCTGGCCGACCTCGGTGGTGATGATGGCACGCCCCTTGGTCAGCTTGTTCATGACTTCGATGACATACTGGGGCTTGATGATCGTATCCGAGGGGACGTAACGCCGCGGATGCTTGGACTTCCATTCGTCGACCTGCTTGATCCAATTGCCTGATTGCGGCGGGCAGGATTTTTCGCTGACGCAGGTTTCGAGTTCCTTTTTCAGGGCCATCAGGAACAGGCGGCAATCGGCCACGATCGGCACCTGCACGGGCACGTTCTTTTGGATCGAGGTGGGGTCGATGTCGATGTGGACGATCTGGGCTTTTTGGGCGAAGTGGCTGATCTTGCCGGTGACCCGGTCGTCGAAGCGCGCGCCCACGGCCAAGAGCAGGTCGCAGTTGCTGATGGCGTGATTGGCGGCGAAGGTGCCGTGCATGCCGAGCATGCCCAGCCACAAGGGGTCGTGGGCCGGAAAACAGCCCAGGCCCATGAGCGTGGCCGTGACCGGAATCCGGAAATTCTGCGCCAGCCACAAAAGTTCCTTGTGGGCGTTGGAGCTGATCACGCCGCCGCCGGCGTAGATCAAGGGAGCCTTGGCCTGGCGGATCAGGTCGGCGACTTTGCCTACCTGGCGCGGGTTGGGCTCATAATGCGGATTGTAGCTGCGCATCTTGATCTTTTTGGGATAGTTGTATTCGCAAGTGGCCTGCATGACGTCCTTGGGCAGATCCACCAGCACCGGCCCGGGCCGTCCCGAAGCGGCCAGGAAAAAAGCTTCTTTGATGGTGTGGGCCAGTTTGGTCACGTCCTTGACCAAGTAATTGTGCTTGGTGCAGGGGCGGGTGATGCCCACGATGTCGACTTCCTGGAAGGCATCGTTGCCGATCAGCGCGGTCGGCACCTGGCCGGTGAAAATGACCACCGGAATGGAATCCATGTAGGCGGTGGCGATGCCTGTGACGGCGTTTGTGGCTCCGGGGCCACTCGTCACCAGGCATACGCCGGTGCGGCCCTTGGCCCGGGCGTATCCGTCGGCGGCGTGGATGGCGCCTTGCTCGTGGCGAACGAGTACGTGCTTGATGGGGTAATTGGGAATCTGGTGATAGATGTCGATCACCGCTCCGCCCGGAAAACCGAAGATCACCTCCACCCCCTCACGCGAGAGGGATTCAAGCAGTATCTGCGCTCCTGTCAGTTCCATGAGAATTAAGCCTCCGCTTTGCGGTACTTCTGTAAGATGGAGTCGAGTTTGGTCTTGCCGGCTAGCTTCTTTTTCTTGACGTCTTTTACTTCCAAGTCTTCGCTGGGGGTGCGGTAGGGCTTGGTCTCCAGGCGTTCAAGTATCTTTTCGTATCTGACGTGGTCCTCCCACAGGGCCTTGAGTTCCGCGTCGTCGGCCTGATGCTTTTCGATGAGATCAAGTTCGTGCTGTTCCATGGACCTCTCTCCTTGGCTTAAGATTCGTTTTCGTCACGGCCTTTGCGACACAAGCGCCTCGAAGGCGGGCGCGGTTCCGGGCTCGACGCGCAACGTTTTTCTTCTTCCGGTTTGGCCCGAGACGACCGAGACGGTGCGCCCAGGCACTTGCAGCACCTTCGCCAGATAGGCGGTCAAGGCCGTGTTGGCCTTGCCGTCCACGGCCGGAGCCGCGATTTTTACTTTCAATCTCTGCTGGTAACAGCCGTCCAGGGCGTTTTTTTTCGCCCCGGGACAGGCCCATACCGCGATCAACCACGCCCCTGACTTATCACAGGCCAGGTATTCGGGCAAATCCATGACTCTCAGTCGCGCCCGTCCGGCTCACCGGGCCAGCCCGGCACCCCGGAAACGCATTGTTCCCCGGAAACGTCCGGCTCGTCCGGTCCGAACGGCTCCTCCGCTTCAGCGGGAGCGCCGCCGGCCCCGAGCGACAGTGTTTGGCCGATGGCGGCCTGAGCCTGGTCCTGCTCGCTTAAGTCAAGATAGCGCAAGTGCGATTCCAAAAGCGCCCGGAAGCCCATCTCGAATTCAATCCGCCGGTGTTTCAGATCCAGGACGTCGCGCTGGACCTCGGCGACGCTGTCGTGGGCCTCGCGGATGACCTGGGCCGCCCTGGCCTTGGCGTCTTCAATGATCAGCCGGGCTTCTTCCCGGGCGTTCTCCTTTAAATCCTCGACGATCTTCTGGGTGGCGGCCAAGGTCGCCCGCAGGGTCGCCTCGCGCGACTCCAGGGATTCCATCGCCTTTTCCATGTCCCGGATCTTTTCCGTGAGCCGCCGGTTTTCCTCGGCGGCTTGGCCCAGCGTCTCGGCCGCCTCGGCCAAAACGGACTCCACCTCGGCCGCGCGGAAGCCGAACAGGCTTTTGGCGAACTTCACATCGAGCAGATCGACTTTGGTGACGGTCATGGGCGCCCCATCGCGGGTTTGGCCGTTACATGGGCAGGCGCGGCCCCATTCCGAAACTCAGCAGGCTTTGCACCACGAACATCTTAAGGAACTGAATGATCAAAATGACCACGATGGGCGAGAGGTCAAACCCGCCCAGGATCAAAAAAGGCATCCAGCGCCGCAGACGGTAGTAAACCGGCTCGGTCACGGCGCGCAGAAAGCGAACGATCTGGTTGTAGGGGTCGGGGCGCACCCAGGTGAGCAGCGCCGAAACAATGACGATCCAGAAATACAGGGTAAGAATGGTGTCCAGCAGGCTGGCAATGGCGGTGAAGAAATTCCCGAAAATCAAGGCGCCCTCCAATTTTCCCAAAGCGCGCGGGCCGTTGGGGTCGATCATATCCGAGAGCAATGAAAGTTGGCACAGGCCTAGGGTTTAATCAAGGTCTTTTTTCCCGGGCGACCGTCCCTTCGCAACCGCCCGGAAAACAGGCATATTTCACGCAATGTTGGCACGAATCTTGATGATTGTTCCCCGGAGCGTTTGCCCGCGCGGGCCCGCGGCCCCGAATCCGACGCGCGCCACGAAACAAGACGCCGGGCGCGGGATTGGCGAGAGAGCGGCGCGGGAGGTCGCCACGCCCCCGGTTTCACGGAAAAAAACAGGTCACGATGTGAAAAATATCTTTAATAACAGATGATAAAGTAATAAAATGAACACCGTGAAAAGGAACCAAGGCAACCGGCACAACCGGCACAACCGAGGCCCACTGGCGCAACCGGCGCAATCGGCCGGCGGCCCGTTCGATCCGGACGCGGCGTGCTCCGTCCTGGCGCGCGCCGGTCTGCGCCTGGCGGCCCTCCTGGCGCTGTGCCTGGCCCTGTCGGCCTGTTCCTTCCTGAATACCTCTTCAACCGAAAGACCGCCAAAATCCGCGCCCGCGAACAAAATCGTCGAAACCGCCAAATCCCAGATCGGCAAGCCCTACCGCAATGCCGGGGAATCGCCCAATACCGGCTTCGACTGCTCGGGTCTGGTGCAATGGACCTACGCCCAATACGGCATCCGCCTGCCGCGCAAAACCACTGACCAGTATGAGGTCGGCAAGGCCGTGCCCAAAAGCGCGCTCTCGCCCGGCGACCTGGTCTTTTTCAAGATCGGCTCCAGACGATACGACTCCATGCATGTCGGCATCTACGCCGGCGGCGGCGAATTCATCCACAGCCCGCACACCGGCGGCCGCGTGCGCGAGGAACAATTGAACAGCCCTTATTGGGAATCATACTACCTGGGCGCGAAACGGGTCACGGAGTAGGGGGAAGCAGGGGTCGGGGGCGGCAGCCCCCTGGAAAAAGAACAGTGGTTCTGGCTTTGGATTTCCTAAAACGAAAGGCCGGGAGCAGCAATAAGGATATATTGACGGACGCGGGAGTGCTGGAGCGGAAGCGGGTTGATTATATGATTTTGGGATTCCGAAGGGCGCAGCCCTTTGGCCACCGGAGGCTTTCTTTTAACTACGCCACCTTGGCGTTCTCCAGCATGGCCACGGCGGTCGCCTTTTCGTTCTGCAGGCGGCTCTGCACGGCCGCCCGTATCCTGGTTCCCTGTCCGCCGAATTGCCCGGAGCGCAGCTTGTAGACTTCATCGATCATCGATCTGTCAAAATTTTGAGTAGTGGCGTTCACGCCCTTGGCCTGGAGATTGTCGGCCGCGGTCACGAAAATTTCCGTGGCGCCGTGCGCCCCGTGCTGCACCGCCGTGCTCCACAAGACCTCGCGCAGCGCCTGCGACTTGGCCGCAACGTCCAGGCCGCTGGCCATGCTGATGCTCTTGGCCGCCGGTTCGTAATGGCTTTCCCGGATGAATTCGTGCTGCAAGTCCTCGAAACGCTTGCCCTGATCGGCGGCGACCTGTTTCCATGTCTGCGGCATGGACCCGGACTTGCCGCCGGTATTGGACGGACCGGCCGAGGCCAGGCGTTGGGCGATGTCCGGAGCCTTGGCGTCCAAAAATTTCATGAACCGGTCCATGGTCCCGGTGTTCGAGGCGATCTGGTATAATCCATACGAGGTCCCGCCCTTGGGATCGTAGCCGATGGCCGAGCTGTCGCCGCCGGATTCGTAGGTCGCGGACAAATTGCCTTGCGGTTCGACCTTGGACGACGCTTGTTTGACGCTTGCGCCGCGCGATTGGCCGACGCGGACGCCGCCGACGCTGCCGCCGATGATGTGGGGCGCGCCGCTGCCCACGAGCGAATTCGGAAACATCCGACCGGCGTATGTCAGCTTGGTTTCGGCCGCCGCCGCCCGAAGCAGCAGATCCTCTTCCTTGGGCGAAAATCCCTTGGTCGAAAGCGAGCCGCTGGCGTAATCGCGCAAATGGCCGAGATCATCGGGATGGCGCGCTGTTTTGTTGACCCGCATGCGCACCTGGCTGGGATCGACAAGAGCCCGCATTTCCCCGCTCACGTTCTGGACTTGGTCCGCGGCCGCGTCATAGGCTTTGACCGGATCCTTGTTGGTCTTGTCGGCAGCCGTCTTGGCCGCCTTGCTCATGATGTCTCCGTTGATGCCCAGGCTGTTTTGCAGCATGGTCTCAAAGGCCCGGGCGTCGCGCGGGAGGGCGTTGTCCTGGGAACCCGTCCGGGAAACGGTTGCCTGAAGGGCATCAGGTGAATATGCTTGGGTCTGCGTTACGGGCATACTGCGAACCATTCCTGGTTTTGAGTTTGGTTTGGGCTGCTCTTTGCAAACAACATGCCTAAAGTGCTCGGCCTCGGCCGGACCTTGGGCCAAACCACCGGAAACACCATGACCCGACTCGATCCTTCGCGTCCCTCCCGCGCCGATGTCGCCATCCGCCTGCTCTATACCCTGGTGACGCTGCTCGCCCTGGAGATCTGCAAAGTCCTCGCGCTTGTCGCCGTGATCGTCCAGTACGCCCTGCTGCTCATCACCGGCCGCCACAGCGAACCCCTGCGCCGCTTCGCCAATTCGGTCGCGTTCTACGCCTACCGCTGTCTGCGCTACGCCGGCCTGTGCGAAAATCCCAAACCCTTTCCCTTCGCGTCCTTGCCCGACAATCCCGAAAAAATGGTCGAAACCATCCGCTTCGGCCAAAAGTCGTCGTAGCGGTAAGATCCGAAAGGGCGTTGCCGGGAAAGATTTAGGGGATGTGATGTCCCGCAAGGTCAAGGAGCGCGCGGACCGTGCGCCAATTCCGCGCGGTGGCGGTGACACCGAGAATTCTTTCGACTTGGGTGGCCAGCTTCGAGCCGCCGAAACCATCAGGAGTATGCAAGTAAAAAACCGCACCCTTGATCTGCCAACGCTCACTTGAGAGACGAACAGCTTCCAGACGATCCTTGCTCATAATGGATGGAGTCTTGGCTAAGAAGAAAAAATGAAGGGCCTTGCCATCCATTTCAGTCGCTGCTTCGGGGAAAGGGTTGGCTGTTGCCGAGGCTGCCAAGTCTTTGGCGCTGATTACCGTCACATCCGGCTCAAAGCCAAATTTTACTTTAATAGCGCCACCAATCGCAGCGGCGAGATTGACGGTCCGGTCGCTCGGACAGCGAAACACAACGTTACCGCTCTGGATGTAAGTTTTGATGTCGGACAGACCGATTGCCTGCAGTTCCGCGACAAGCATCTTCATCGGCAGCTTGTTTCTACCGCCGACGTTCACTCCTCTCAGTAACGCAATCCAAGTTTCCATTGTGTATGCCCGCCCGGGCGTAGCGTATAATCTTTCCGTTTTCCGAGGTGACCCCCGTGAGTTTTTTATAAATCAAAATTGCGCATATAAAGTACTTGATTTATTTGTATTTTTTAATTTTTCTTTTCTTTTTTTATCTCTTCTTGCGGAGCGGTCGTGGTGAAGCGGTCGATTTCTTTCCAGTCGCCGTCGATTTTGCCCAGGACTTGGGCGGTGAGCGTGTCGCCGTCGATGTCCATGATCATGTAATTGTAGGCGGTCGTGACATGCCAGGCGGCCGGGTAGGTTTTGAAATCGGCGATTTTGTCCAGGGGCGCGCCCGCGCCGCCGGAAATGATTTGGACGACGCCGTTGCGATAGGACGGGTCCATGTCCGGGCCGATCGTTCGGCGGGCGTAAAGATGCAGATGGCTGGCCAGGCTCATGGCGAAGCGGTTTTGGTCCAGGATGTCCCAGAGTTCACAGTGACCCGGTTCTTGGCATTTGGGCGTGTTTGAGCTTCTGGGATTGAAGGTGGGGGCGTGCATGGCCGTGAATTTGAACCGGGCCGTGGTGGTTTTGAGTTGTTCGCGGAGCCAGTCGAGCTGCGCCTTGGTGATGAACGAATCTTTGTTGCTGTACGGGGCGGTCGTTTGGTCCGCTTCGATGTAGTAGGTGTCGAGCACGGCGAAAAACGCGTCTCCTCCGGGCGAGGTGAACGAGTAGACCAGGCTTTGGTACCCGTCGGGGCCGTTTTGCGGCACAGAGTTTGAGAAGGTGCTCCGGTAGAATTCCTGGCTTTCGCGGTACAGCGTTCCCCATTCTTCCTGGTAGAGTTCATGGTTACCCAGCACGGGATAGACTTTGATCCCGGCGTCCTCGACCGGTTTCATGGCGTTTATCCAATCTTCGAACTTCCACTGTCCGGCGTTTTTGGAGCGATACACCAGGTCGCCGGTGAACAGGATAAAGGCCGGCTTGGGGTCAAGGGCCATGAGGCGTGCGTTGATTTCGGTCAAGATCGGGAGGTCGACGGAGTCTGCGGGCGACGCGCCCCGGCAGTCGCCCATGACCGCGAAGCGCAGCTTTTCCGCTTGGCAGGGGAGGCAAAACAGCAGGACCAGCGCGAACGACGCGGCGAAACGGCTCGGAGAAATTCGGTTCATACTCAATTCTCCTTGTTTTAGGACCGCCGCGCCAGCGGCTGGGTCCGGCGTCAGGGCTGGGCCAGGAGGGCGGCGTTGGCCATTACGGCGATGCTGAGGGCGATATAAAAAAGGATGAACGCCCCTGCGGCGAGTTCTTTGAAGCGCAGCGGGGTGAGGCTGCGCGAGACGGCGAACCAGACGGCCGCCGCCAGCAGGCCGCACAACGGGGCGGCCGGCCACAGCCAGATCAGGGACGACAGGTTTTCGACCGAACGGATCGGGGCGAGATTGCCGCAAAAGCGCCAGGTTTCAAGGCCGGCCAGGACCAGGGTTGGGAAGCTGGCCCAGCGCAGGCACAGGGCCACGGTGTAGATGTAGTAGTCGCGGCCGAAATCGTCTGCTTTGCGTCGGGCCAGAAGATAGAAGAAGCTCAGCGCTCCGGCGAGGGCGATGCCTGTCATAATCATCTCGAAGATCGCCAGGGGCGGGATGAAAAGAATCAGGTCGACCGCGTCAAGGCGGGCCGCGGCCGGGAGTTTGGCGGTCATGGCCGCCTGGGCTCCTCCGGCGGCCAGGGCCGCGGCGGCAAAAAAAGTCAGCGAGGAGACGATACCGATGGCCGCGTGGAGGTTTTTCCGGTCTTTCAATGATTGCCAGGCGGCCCGGTAGGTCAGGAGCAGCGCCGCCGCGACGCAGGCTATTTCGGTCGGCAGCCAGGAAAATCGGTAAAAATTGTTCACCAGCAGGGCGAGCGGCAGTCCGGCCGGTTTGGGCGCGTACCACGCCCCGGCGGCGGCCGTAAGTCCCAGGGGCAGGAGAATCAGAGCCAGGGTGGAGGCTTGCTGACCGAACTTATTTCGGAATATCTTGGTCCGCTTGGCCGGGGACAGACCGGTGACGGCGGCGACCAGCGGGACGGCGGCCATGGCCGCGAGCAAAACGGCCGGAAGGATGAGCGCGGCGCTTTGGCCGAGCTCCGCGAATATGGAAGCGACCGGGGTCATGTCGTAACTCCTTGGGAAAGCCGCGCAAGGGCTGAGTGCGCGCCGCGCGACCGGAGTTTTCTGCCCTAAAATCGTTTCGCGGGCAAGTTGCGCATGAAATCCGGAATCGATCCAGTGGGATCGTCCCAAGGCAGTGGATCGGAGCCGGTTTATAAAATCGATCCGCGCGTCATTTCCAGGCAAGTCGTTCTTGATAAATATTCCCATCTTGCGTATCCACGCCGGAAAAGAACGAGAAATCGCAACCGGAGCGGTCAATGCCTCGCGCGCCACACACCACCGGCTTTCCGGCGTCCTGGATTCTGGGACTTATTTGGGCCTCGGGACTTTGTTTGTCGGGCTGCGCCGGTTTCGGCCCGGCCGATTCGCTTCGCTTGCGCAACCTTGAAGACAATGTGGCCAAGCTCGAGGACAAGGCCAAAAAGCAAGAAGAGGAACGGGCCAAGCGCGAGGCGGAGATATACGGTCGGCTCTGGGTCATGGACAGCAAACTCGACCAGGTGGGCGCCAAGCTGGGCATTATCCCTCCGCAGCAACCGGCTCCGCCCCCGGCGCAACCACCGGCCCAGCCTTCCCAGGTCAAACCCGGCGCCAAGCCGCCTGCCGGTCAACCGGCCCAGTCGACCCCATTGGCCAAAGCCGCTCCTTCCTCGCAATTTCCCCAGATGGCCAAACCGGCGCAGGCTCCACTATCGCCGCAACAAATGGCCACCTTGGCGCAGGCGTCGAACCAAATTCAGTCTCGGGATCTGCCGCCGGAGACTCCCGCTGCGACGCAGCCGCAGGTTCAGGCCCAACCCCAGACGCCGCCGCCCGCCGCCAAAGCAGGGGATCACCAGCCGCAGCAGTATACGCCGTCGCAGCAGTTGGCCATGTCCAAGTATTCCACCAAGCCGCTCGGGAACAAAGGGAAGCCCTTTCCCCAGGCCGCACCCGCCGCAGGGCCGCAGCCCGACCAGGCCGCCGCGGCGCCGGCGTCCCCGCCCGCCGCCAATGCTCAGGCCGTGAACGCGCCCACTGTCGCCGCGCCCGCCATGCCCGCGACTCCGACCGTCCCGGCGACTCCCACTCCGGCGCTAGTGAAACCCGCTCCCACGGCCAAGCCAGGCGAGCGCCAACCCAAGCCGTTTGTTCCCGCGGGCAAGGCCGGACAATCCGAGCCCGTATCCCAGACGGAGGCCTTCCCGACGCCCGGTACGCCCGGTACGCCCGTTACGTCGGTTGCGCCCGCTGCGATCACTCCAGCCGCACCGGCCAAGCCTTCTCCGCCCCCCACCCCCCAGGTTGCTTCCGTGTCCGCCTATGCCGGAGGCGAGGGCGCCATGTACGACGAGGGCCTGCGGCTTCTCAAAGACGGCAAAACCGACGAAACGCGCAAGCTCATGAACGACTTTCTCGCCCGCTATCCCGCCAGCAACCTCGCGCCCAACGCCTTGTTCTGGATCGGCGAGTCCGATTACCGGGAGGGCAATTACGCCCAAGCCATTTTGACCTTCAAGGATGTGACCAAGCGCTATCCCACGAGCAATAAGTCCGCCGACGCACTCTACAAAGCGGGCATGGCCTATGAAAAGCTCGGCGACAAGGCCAACGCCTCGGCCCAATATCAGGCCGTGGCCAGGGATTTTCCCGCTTCCGAGGTAGCCGCCTCGGCCAAGGCGAAACTCAAGCAGTTGGGCAAGTAACCAAAACCCTGGGCCCGAGCCCGACGCGCGGATGAAAAAATCCCGCCAAGCCGGTAAGGCCGTCGATCTGGACCGCGAGTTGTGGGCCGTATTGGCCTTGCGCCATACCCCGGGTGTGGGCCCGCGCATTCTCAAGAAGATTCTCTCCGGTTTTCCCAGCGCTTACGATGCGGTCACGGCCGCCGCGAGTTGGCCGTCCCGTCATCTTTCGAGCCAGGCCGTGTCCGCGGCCTTTGTCTCGCGCGCCTGGCAGAACGACGCCCGCGAGGAACACGGCAAGGTCGCCGAACTTCGGATGTCCTTTCTGCCCTGCACCACGCCAGCCTATCCCGCCCGGCTTCGCGAACTGCCCGATCCGCCGCCCGTCTTGTATTATCGGGGGGACCTCGGACTTTTGGAGGGACCGGGGCTGGCCGTGGTCGGTTCCAGGCAGGCGTCCCGCCAGGGTCTGGCCGCCGCCCGGAGCATCGCCGCCGGATTTTCCCGGGCCGGGATCAGCGTGATTTCGGGCCTGGCCCTGGGCATTGACCGGGCCGCCCATCTGGGCGCCCTGACCGGCCCGGGATCTTCGATCGCCGTGCTCGGGACCGGGCTCGATATCGTCTACCCGCCGCGCAACCGGGACCTGTTCCTGGCCTTGGCCGAGCAGGGGCTTATCCTGAGTGAATTCGCTCCCGGGACCCCGCCGCTGCCGCCGCATTTCCCGGTGCGCAACCGGATCATCGCCGGGTTGTCCTTGGCCGTGGTCGTGGTCGAGGCCCCGGAAAAAAGCGGCAGCCTGATCACGGCCAGGCTGGCCATGGAGCAGGGGGCCGAAGTGTTCGCCGTGCCCGGCGCCTTCGACATGGCCGGACACAAAGGCTGCCACGCCCTGATCAACCAGGGCGCGCGCCTGTTTGAATCCGTGGAAAAGGCCCTGCTGGAATTGTCGCCGGTGCTCGGTCAATATGCGGCGCGGCCGAAAAAGCCGGCCGCGGCCGGGACGGGCAGCCTCCTCCCCGAGGCCGCCGGGATTGTCCCTCCGGCCGATTTGAGTGGGACCGAAGCGATCGTTTGGGCCGGGCTTTCGCTAACGGACCCCAAGCGCATCGACGCCATCGGCCGCGAGCTCGCCTTGCAAAGCGCCGAAGTCAGCCGGGCCTTGCTCGGCCTGGAGATACGGGGACTTGTGAGAAAGCGGCCGGGAATGTATTACACCAAAAGTTGAGTCGGGCACGCACGCGGCCCAGTCCGGACGCCTGTCCGCGCAAAGGCGATCATATGCAAAAAATTCCGCTGAATTTAGCCAAACCCGGCATGGTTCTGGCAAAACCGGTTCCCAGGCAGGACGGTATCGTGGTGGTGGCCGCCGGCAGCGAGATCACCGAGGGGCTCCTGAGCAAGCTCGAGTCCATGGAAGTGGAGACCATCGTGGTCGAGGGCAACCCGGTGAACATGGACGGAGTCATGGCCGGCAGTTCCTACACCGCCCGCATCGACCGCCTGGACCACTTGTTCCGCAAATTCCCGGATGATCCGTGGATGGGGCGGATCAAGGAGATGTTCCGGGGATATTTCACCATCAAGGCCGCGGCCGGATCCGCCGGGGCGCAGGGCGAAACCCCGCCCAAATCCGGGGAGTAGGGGGCATGGAAGAAGATCTCAAGACCGAACGCAAGGGCCAGCTCCTGGCCATCAAGGATCTGCCGACCCTGCCCGCGGTGCTTGACGAGGTATCCAAGCTCGTGGCCCGGCCCGAATCGACCACCGAACAGGTCGCCCGCCTCATTTCCATGGACCAGGTGCTTTCGGCCAAAGTGCTCAAAATGGTCAACTCGCCCATCTACGGCTTTCCCGGCCGCATAAGCTCCATCAGCCACGCCCTGATGCTGCTCGGCTTCAACGTCATCCGGGGCATCATCGTCTCCACCTCGGTCTTCGAGGTCATGACCAAGAACATGGTCGGCCTGTGGGAGCACAGCATCGCCACGGCTTTGGCCAGTTCGACCATCGCCCGGGCCTGCGGCCTGCGCGATCCGGACGAATATTCCGTGGCCGGGCTGCTCCACGACCTGGGCAAGGTCGTGGCCACGGTCCAATTGCCCGAGCTCAAAACGGCCATCGAAAGCCTGGTCAAGGAAAAGGATCTGACCTATCTGGCCGCGGAAAAGGAACTCATGGGTTTCGGCCATGACCGCATCAACGCCTGGCTGGCCACCCATTGGAAATTGCCGCCCAACATCAAGGAGGGCATGGACCACCACCACAGCCCCCAGACCGCCCAGCTCTATCCGGAAATGGCCGCGGTGGTGCATCTGGCCGACTTCTTGGCCCGGCTCTATGAATTCGGTTCGGGCGGCGACGACAATGTGCCCTTTGTTGCGCCCGAGGCCTTCAAAATCCTCAAGATCAAGCCCAAGGACCTGGAGGCGATCTGCGACACGCTGGGTGAACGCTTTGTCGAGGTTTCCGATCTCAAGTTCACGTAAAACCAACGCCGCGACAACGATGTCCGGCCGGTAAACCCGGGACGACCGTATGGAGCAAGCACTCGCGGGCTGCGTTTTTTCCAGGCCCCAACGCATCATGCTCTTGACCCCGGACCCGGGGCTGCGATCCATGCTGCTTTCCCTCTGGGGGCCGGAGGAAGTGGAATGGACGCACTACGAACACGGCCGGGGAGCCATCGAACACCTCTTCACCGATCCGCCGGACCTGCTCATCGTGGACAACGACCTGCCCGACATCAAGGGGCTGGAGGTCATCTCCATCGTCAAAAGCGAAAACGTCTATCGCCAATTGCCGATCATCCTGGCCGCCGGCGAAGAAGCCATCGCCGCGAGCGGCTGGTGCGGCGTGGAGGTCGACGAACTGCTCATCACGCCTTCAAGTCCGGTGCGGGTCAAGTCGTTGATCTATCTGACCCTGGCCCGGGCTTCGCGCTCGTTCGACGCCAATCCCTTGACGCGGCTGCCGGGCAATTCCTCGATCATCCAACGCATCCAGGAAATGATGGACCGCAAGGAAGATTTCGCCCTGGCCTACGCCGACCTGGATTTTTTCAAGTCGTTCAACGACAAGTACGGTTTTTCCCGGGGCGACGAGGTGCTCATGATGACCGCGCGGGTCATCGTCACCACCATCCGCTCCTTTACCGGCGTCAAATCCTTTGTCGGCCACGTCGGCGGCGACGACTACGTCTTCATCCTGCCGCCGGACATCGTGGAGACGGCCTGCCAGCGCGTGGTGGAATCCTTCGACAGCATCGTGCCCCATTTTTACGACGAAGAGGACCGGGTCAGGGGCTCGATCGTGTCCACGGACCGCGAAGGGGTTATCAAGACCTTTCCGCTCATGACCATCTCCATCGCCGTGGTTTTCAACCTGGACGGCCGGCTCACCCACTACGGCCAGGCTTCGCAGATCGCCATGTCGCTGAAGAAAAAGGCCAAGGAAAACAAAAAAAGCTGTTACGTCCTGGACAACCGAGGCCGCAATGCCGTCCGCGAAGAACCGGCTTAGCCGCGCGGGGGGCGCTCCAGGGGAACCCGGGGGACTCTCGGAGCCGGCGCGGGCCTTCCTGGATTATCTGGCGGTCGAGAAGGGCTATTCCCCGGCCACGCTTACCGCCTACCAGAGCGACCTGTCCCAGTTCGAGGCCTTTTTGGTCCGCAAGGGGGCCGATCCCGCCGATCCGGCGGCCACGGCCAAAAGCCACGTGATGGGCTTTCTCGCCGAACTGCACCGCCTGGGGGTGAAAAAATCCTCGGTCTGCCGCAAGCTCTCGAGCCTGCGCGCCTACTACGCGCGCCTGATCCGCCAAGGCCAGGCCAAAGCCTCTCCGCTGGCCGGGCTGCGCAATCCCAAGACCGAAAGCCGCCATCCGGCGACCATCAACGTCGATCAGGCCTTTCATCTGCTGGATGGCCCGGCCGACGACCCGGAATCGGCCAGGGACCTGGCCTTGGCCGAACTGCTCTACGGGAGCGGGTTGCGGGTGAGCGAAGCCCTGGGACTCAACGAGGAAGACGTGAGCCTCTCCTCGGCCGTGGCCAAGGTGACCGGCAAAGGCGGCAAATCGCGCTACGCACCGCTCACGGCCGCCTGCGTGGACAGGCTGCGCCTGTATTTGCAAAACCGCCGGGCCTTTTCGCCAGCTCCGAACGAACGGGCGATTTTTCTCGGGGCCAGAGGCGCGCGCCTCAATCGTCGCCAGGCGGCGCGCATCCTGGATGAGCTGGCGGCAAAGGCCGCGCTGCCAAAGGCTATCCACCCGCATGCCTTGCGCCACAGCTTCGCCACCCACATGCTCGAATCCGGGGCCGACCTGCGCACGGTCCAGGAACTGCTCGGACACGCCAACCTGTCGACCACTCAACGCTACACCCACCTGGATCTCGCCCACGTGACCAAGGTCTACGACGCCGCCCACCCCCGCTCCGGGTCCGCCGCCAAGGCCGGAAAACCGAAAACGCCCACCGGGAAATAAGGCGGCTTGGGACTTAACAAGGCCGCGTCTTCATGGTAGCAACCACCCCTGTGCCCGCGGTTCCGGTGAGCGACGTTTGCGCTTGGAACCGGCCCGCCATTCCCCACGCACCGAGGCGATCCATGGAAATGACCGATATTTGCCCGGCTCAAACCTGGGCGGCGCTCGAGGAAGACATCCACCAGCGTTTCAGACTCAATGCCCGCGTCTACGACAACAAGGGCTTTTCATTCACCAGGCATGTCACCTGGGGCAACCGCATCTGTCCGGCCATCAAGGCCCATCCTCAAGGCGTCTCCGGGATCTGCTCGCTGGCTCATACGGCCATGGCCGCGCAGGCCCGGGACACCCGCGCCACCGTGATCGAGGAATGCGACGCCGGTCTCATCAAGATCTGCGTGCCGGTCTTTGTGAACGACCTCTTCGTGGGCGTGGCCGGAGGCTGCGGCGCGCTGTCGCCCGGCGGAGAAGTGGACTCGTTTTTGGTGGAAAAGACCGCCGGACTGCCTGAAGACCAAACAGCTGCGCTTTCCTCGGGTATTCCCGAGATGGACGAAGCCACCGCCGCAAACGCCGCCCAGTACATCGAAGAACGCGTGGCCGAACTGCTCGCCGCGTATCTCAAAGGCAAAAAGAACTAACCCTTACTACGGACATCAAGGCCATGCGGGAGCTTTACAATCTGGCCACCGGGCCGCTGCTCATGTTTTCTTTCCTGGTCTTCGTCCTGGGCTGCACCGCCCGGGTCGTTCTCTTCATCCGGCTGGCGCGGCAAAAGGACCTCCCCGTGCTCCAAGGTTTCAAACCGCAATGGGCGGGCCGCTCCATCGCCCATTGGCTCTTTCCGGCCAATATCACCGCCAAAGCCAGCCCCTTCGTGACCGGCTTCGGCTTCCTGTTCCATATCGCGCTTTTGGCCTGCGCCCTGTTCTGCCAGGCGCACGTCGTGCTCATCGATGACGCCTGGAACCTCTCCTGGTGGGCGCTGCCCGACCAAGTCACCGACTATCTGGCCCAGGCCTTTTTCGTTGCCGCCGCCTTCTTCGTCGTCCGCCGGCTGACCGCCCCGGTAGTCAAAATACTCACCACCCCGGCCGACTGGATCGCCCTGGCCATCGCCGTGACCCCCATGCTCACCGGATTTCTCGCTTACCGGCAAATCGGCGACTATAACCTCATGATCACCCTGCACGTGCTCGCCGGCAACCTGCTGCTCCTGGCCATCCCGTTCACCAAACTCTCGCACGTGATCCTGTTCTTCGTCTCCCGCGCCGTCACCGGCAGCGATTTCGGCAAACGACAGGTCGGCGCCTGGTAGCGGAATGGCATGGAGAGGGAGAGAATAAAAAAGAATCGGGGGAAAACCCCTTTTGGCAGCGGAAAGACGCTTCGTAACGGAGAGGAGGAAAAGAAGACTTTTCTACTCTCCGTGTATGAACAAAAGGGGGTTTTCCCCCGCCCCCCCCTTTCCCCAAAAAAACTTTAAGGGTTTTAGCAGGGGGAAGATGTGGATGAATCAAGTTTGTTTGGTTGAATAGGTCGATATAATTGATAAAATGTACAGATCCCCCAGTCGAGGGGGCCCGGGGGGGATCATCCCCCCCGGCGGGGATTCCAAAGGGGCGTAGCCCCTTGGGCCCCCTGGTCGCGAGGAGTGAATATGCCCGTTGACGTAGCGGCGGTGAAACAGGTTCTGGCGGCCAAGCGCGGCGCGCGGCTGAAGATGTGGCTTGAAATATGCGCCCGGTGTGGTTTATGCGCCGAAGGCTGTCATTTTTACCAGTCCGATCCGAAGCCGGAGTACACGCCGGCCTACCGTCTCAAGCCTTTGCTGGAGGTGATCCGGCGTAAGGGCGAGGTGGACGAGGAATGCATCCAGCGCCTGTGCGAGGTGGACTACGGCACCTGCACCATGTGCCAGCGTTGCACGATGTATTGTCCATACGGCATCGGCATCAACGTGCTCGTGCGGGTGGCGCGTTCGATCGCCGTGGCCGCCGGGGCGACGCCAGTGGGGCTGGCGCGCGGCCAGGCCAATTTCGAGGAATTCGGCAACAACCTGGGCATGACGACCTCGGATTACGTCGAGACCGTGGAATGGCAGCTCGAAGAGTTGCAGGCCGAGATGGAGGAGGCGAAAGCGCCGATGGACGTGGCCGGGGCGCGCACCATGGTCACCTTCCATCCCCGGGACATCAAGTTTTACCCGCAGAATCTGTATTCCTATCTCAAGATCTACAACGCGTCGGCCGAGGATTTCACGCTCACGAGCGAGGGCTGGGATTCGACGAATCTGGGGCTTTTTTCCGGCGACGACAAGGTGGCGGCGAAGATGAGCGGCGGAGTGGTCGCGGCTGCCGAGCGCTTGGGGGTGCGCCGCGCCCTCACGGCGGAGTGAGGGCACTCACTGAGGGCCCTCAGGTTTGAGGCGCCGGGATGGTTGGGAAGACAGTTTGCGTTCGAGGTGATTCCGCCGCTGAAATTGTGGGCGGAGGCCTTTGCCGAGGGCCGGTTGAAGCTCAAAAAGCATTTTTACGACGAGCCGGTGACGTTTCAGGATTCGTGCAATTTCATCAGAAACGGCGGCTATTTCGACGAATCGCGCTTGCTCATGCGCCATATTGCCGGCGATCTGCGCGAGATGAGCCCGAACGGCAATTACACTTACTGCTGCGGCGGCGGCGGCGGACACGCGCTGATGCCGGAGTACAAAAAGATCAAGTTGGCCACGGCCAAGGCCAAGGCCGGGTGCATCGCGGCGACGGGAGCGAAAATCGTGGTGGTGGCTTGCCACAACTGCGAGGACGCCATTCGGGAATGCGTGAAGGAGTATGGCCTGGACTGCAAGGTGGAGCTCTTCAGCAATTATCTGGCCGAGGCGGTGGAGCTCGACTAGAATTTTGGGGTCAGCCGGGAAAATGAACAAAGTCTGCGAAGATATCACGTCTTTTTTGGTCATGGACATCCTGGAGCGCGCCCATGCCCTCGAGGCCACGGGCCACCGGGTCATCCACCTGGAAATCGGCGAGCCGGACTTTGCCCCGCCGCCGCCCGTGACCGAGGCTGCCATTCGCGCCGTCCGGGATGGCGCGACCCACTACACCCATTCGCTCGGTCTGCCGGAGCTGCGCGAGGCCATCTGCAGCGATTACCTTGAAAAATACGGCGTTACCGTCTGTCCGGACCAGATCGTGGTCACTTCCGGCACGTCCCCAGCGATGCTGCTCACTTTTTCCGTTTTGCTGGGTCCCGGCGAAACCGTGTGCCTGACCGATCCGCATTACGCCTGCTATCCCAATTTTTTGCGCCTGCTGGGCGTGATCCCCAGGACCGTCAAGACCAATGAGGAAAATGGCTTCCATTTCACTCCGGACTTGCTCTCGGAGCATCTGGTCCAGGACGGGCTCAAGGCCTCGGCCGTGGTGGTCAATTCCCCGTCCAACCCGGCCGGCACGCTCATCGACGATCTCGATTTCGCGGCCATTTGCCGGCTCGGCCCGGTGGTGATCTCCGATGAGATCTACCACGGCCTGGTTTACCAAGGTCGCGCCCGCAGCGCCCTGGAGTTCACGGACAATTGCTTTGTCTTGAACGGCTTTTCCAAACTCTACGCCATGACCGGCTGGCGGCTGGGCTACGTCGTCGCCCCGCCGGCGTATATTCCGGCCATGCAGCGCCTGCAGCAGAACCTGTTCATCTGCGCGGGAAGCGTGGCCCAATGGGCCGGGCTTGCCGCCCTGACCGATCCGGCGGTCAAAGAACACGTGGCCGCGATGGTCGCCACGTACGACGAGCGCCGTACCTATCTGGTCGCCGAACTGAAAAAACTCGGCCTGGGAACGCGCGTCGAGCCGACCGGAGCCTTTTACGTCCTGGCGAGCGTCAAGCATCTGGGCCGGGGTTCGCTTTCACTGGCCTACGACATTTTAGAGAAGGTCCATCTCGGCGTCACCCCGGGCATCGATTTCGGCCAAGGCGGAGAAGGGTATTTGCGTCTGTCCTACGCCAATTCGCTGGAGAACATTGAGGAGGGTTTGGGGAGACTGAAGAAGTATTTGAATGATTTTTGTTAGCCGCTCAGAAGTAAAATCATGTTGAAACTGTCCTGCCTACGCTCAGGGCCTGGCGATCAGACGGCGTCATCGCTTCCGGTCTTCGTTTGACGAGATTGAAAATCAGAACCATTGTTTTTGAGGCTGTCCGAGCTAAGGAATTCGCTATCCGCTTTCATGGGGGCCGGGGGGCGAAGCCCCCGGGAAAAACACCAGTGGTTTTGGTTTTACTCTTCAAAGGGCTGCCGCGTTCAGGTTTGAAAGCAGAAATCCAGAATCACTTTTTTCCCCCAAGGGGGCTGCCGCCCCCGGCCCCCGCTTCGAGACTCGGCCCCCGCTGAAAGCCGGGCGGAATTCTCCTAGCCGCCGCCGGATACGCTGTCGAGCATGGCCAGGTGGGCGGAAATGTCGCGGCTCTCCGAGCCGGTCGGGTTCTCGGTCAGTTCGCGCAGTTTGTCCACGGCTTCGAGCAGCACGGTGATGTTGTCCGAGTCGGGCGCGAGCCGGCCGGTCCGAAAACTCTCCAGGATGTTTTCCAATTTGTGGGTGAGTCCTTCGATCTGGCGGTATTCCAGGAGATTGGCCGCCGCCTTGAGGGAATGCGCCGCCCGAAAAATCGTGTCCAGCAGAGACGGGTCGGGGATGTCCCGGCAATGTTCGAGCCGAAGCAAACCGTGTTCGACCTCGGTCAGGCGGTCGGCGGCTTCGCGCAGAAAGGTCTCTTGGACTTCCTCGTCCCAGGCGCTTGGATGGAGCTGGTTCACGCCGCCGCCGTGCCTCGCCTCTGATCCGGGTTTTCGATAAGCGCGATCGCTTTGTCGGCCATGGAGGGCATGTCCGGCTTGGCGATCTGGTCATCGGCACCCACGGATTCGCCTTTATGCCGCAGTTCCCTGGTGATGATCGAGGAGTACAGGATCACGGGCAGCCCGCGAAGGGCAGGATCGTGTTTGATGTTTTTGGTCAGGGTGAAGCCGTCCATCAACGGCATTTCGATGTCGGAAACCACGATGTCTACGAGACCGGCCGCGCCCTTGCCCTCGCCGCCGTCGGTCTCGGCCATTTCGCGCAGGAGCATGAGAGCCTGTTCGCCGTTGTGGGCCTCGTGCACGGTAAATCCGGCCGCGCTAAAATTCTTGCGCAGCATGATCCGGATGGTCGGTGAATCGTCGACCACCAGGGCGCTGTATTGGCGCTCGGTCTTGCGCGCAACCATGCCGGCCGCGTTCATGGCCGTGGGATCGAGTTCGGAGACGATCTGTTCCAGGTCGAGCAGTTGGATGAAACGGTCGTCGCGGCGGATCATGCCGATGATGTTGGCTCGCGCCATGTTGGCCAGGTAGCTGCTGATCGGGGCCACCTCGCCCCAGCCGACCCGGTGAATCTCGGTCACCCCGGAGACCAGAAAGCCGGTCACGGTCTTGCTGAATTCGGTGACGACGACCACCTCGTTGTCGGCCGGGGCGCGGTCGAGTCCGAGCCAGACGCTTAAGTCCAGGATGGAGACCGTATGGTTGCGCAGGGAGATCACGCCCAGGTAGTAGTCGTTGGAGGCTCCGGACTGATGGGTGAAGCCCGGGCTTTCGATGACCTGCATGACCTTGGCCACGTTGATCCCAAAACGGTTGCTCGTCCGCACGCCGCGCTCGTCCACTTCGTCGATGTAAAGCTCCAGGATTTCAAGCTCGTTCGTGCCGGTTTCCAGCAGGATTTCGGTCTTGGCCATAGGCTCGCCCTCGATTGCGCGCGGATGCTTCCGGTTCAACGGCCACCCATCCCGAGCCGTTTTTCAAGCTTGCCGTTTATAACGTCCCGCTCGCGTGGATGCAAGTTTCTCGGGAACAATTTTCAAGATACAACTTCCTCTGTCTCGGAGGTATGCGCTGGCAACGCATTGATACTCGACTGCAAACTTGCCAGTTCATTGACGGTAAAAATGCTGTTTGCGTCCAGTATTATTACGAATATATCGTCTCTTTTACCAATTCCTTTGATGAATTCCGTATCGATGACCGCACCCATGCTCGGAGCTTGTTCGATTTCCTCTTCATGTATTTCAACGACTTCGCGAACGGAATCAACAAGGGCGCCGATAACATGAATGCCATCGCCGAAAGAGACCTCGGTAATGATAATGCACGTGTTGATTGTGTCCTTAATTTGCTCCATGTTGAACTTCGTTCGCAAGTCGATAACCGGCACCGCATGTCCGCGCAGGTTGATAACCCCGCGCATAAACGACGGCATAAGCGGTATTTTGGTGATATGGGTTAATTCCAACACCTCGCGAACCGTGGCGATGTTCAAGGCGAACACCTCGTTCGACAAGGTAAAGGTCAGAAACTGGTTGTTTTCGTCGCCCATTGGCCAAACCTCCCTCGGATCACACTCTACGTGGCACATTCCACCCGAACGGCGGTCATATTTTTTCCGAAGAATTTAAAACCTCTCGAATTCGTCGTCGTGCGCGTCCAGGGACAAACTCACGCCGCCCTGCCGGGTGCTTTTCGCCTGGGCGTCGGTCGTACGCGACGCGGCGTTTACCTGGGCGCCCGGAAGCATCCTGCCGGTCCTTTTGGCCGTGGAGCGTTGTGCGCCGACGTTGAAAAATTCCATGGTGGCCTGAAGCTGCTCGGCCTGACTGGAAAGTTCCTCGGAGGTTGAGGCCATTTCTTCCGAGGCCGAGGCGTTTTGTTGGATCACCTGGTCAAGCTGCTGGATGGCCTTGTTGATCTGCTCCACGCCGGCGCTTTGTTCGCGGCTGCCGGCGGCGATTTCCTGAACCAAATCGGCGGTCTTTTTGATGTCCGGAACGAGCTTGACCAGCATCTGTCCGGCCTGGTCGGCGATTTTCACGCTCGATGTGGACAGGGCGCTGATTTCAGCAGCTGCTTGGCCGCTGCGTTCGGCAAGCTTGCGTACCTCGGCGGCGACCACGGCGAAGCCCTTGCCGTGCTCTCCGGCCCGAGCGGCCTCGATGGCGGCGTTGAGCGCCAGGAGATTTGTTTGCCGGGCAATGTCCTCGACGATGGAGATCTTCTCGGCGATCTGCTTCATGGCCTCCACGGCCTGGACCACGGCCGTGCCGGACTCCTCGGCGTCGGCCGCGGATTTGAGCGCCAGTTGTTCGGTATGCCGGGCGTTGTCGGCGTTTTGCTGGATGTTCGAGGTCATCTGTTCCATGGAGGAGGAGACTTCCTCGACGCTGGCGGCCTGTTCGGTCGCGCCCTGGGACAAGGACTGTGCCGAGGACGACAGCTCGGTGCTGCCGCTGGCGACGTTGCCCGTGGCGGCTTGGATTTCTCCGACCACTTCCCGGAATTTGTCCACCATCTCATTGAGCGCGGAGGCCAAAACGCCGATCTCGTCCTTTTGGTCGATGTCGAGCTTGCGGGTGAAATCTCCTGCGGACATGGCCTTGGCGAAGACCACGCCCATATTGAGCGGCCTGGACACGGCCCGGGAGATGGCGAAGCCCAAAAGCAGCCCGATCACCAGGCTGGCGGCGATGATCGCGATGGCGACGTAGGTGGCGTTTTCGCTGGCGGCCATGATGTTCACGGACGCCTTTTGGGCCTGCTCCGCTTTGAAGGCGGTGAGCTGCCCCAGGAGATCCTCCAGGGCGTTGACCTTTTCCCGGCCCAATCCGGCGGACAATTGAACCGAAGGCCGTTCGGTGCTCAGCTCCTCATTTTTCCCGAGTTCGATCACCTTGGCGTGGACCGGCTCCCAGTCGGCGATGGCCTTGTCGAGCCTGGCCGCCAGGTCCTTGCCCTTTTCCGTGTGCAGAAGCGACACGCCGGACTTCAACTCTTCCTTCATCTTGTCCAGAAATTTTTGCCCGGCCTTCTCGTATTTCTCCCTGTCCTGGGCGCTGGAAGAGAGCATGAAGTTCTTTTCCGCCCGGATCGCGGCCAGCAAGGTGATGTCGGCGTCCTTGAAGTGGCTCAAAGCGACCGTTTCCTTGGCGTACATGTCTTGGGCCATGCCGCTCATGTCGCGGGTCTTGAGCATGCCGTTGACCCCGACCATCGCGATGAACGCCATCAACAACGCCACCAAAATGAGAATTTTTGCGCTGACCTTCAAATTGTTGAACGATTTCATGGCAGAACTCCTTTTGGAACCATTTTGGGTCGGGAGTTTCCCCGACTATGATGGCTTTACCGTCGGGTTGGTTCACGACCAGGGTCCGGTCACGGACAACACGGAATCGACCGATCCCAAGGGATTCGTCCGGCCCCGCTTCAGGGAGACAAGCTCAGGCTCTCCGTTGGGCTCAAACGACTTCCAAGCCAGCCGGGCGAGATAAGAAGATTTATGATCCACGATACTCTGAGTTGAAGATTTATCAACCGGTATTTTTAAGGAAACGCCTTGTTCTTCCTTCATTTTGAGAGCGAGGTGTTCCGGATCGAGCCGCTTCGCGGCACATTCGTGACGCAGCCAGGAAACGCCGAACTCGCCGTCGATTTCCCCGCCCGGCGTCGAATTCTTTTTCACTTCCAGAAATTATGTTGATTCGTATGAACCGGGCTGCTTACTTGATCATTGAACCGAGAGACGTTTGTAGATCAAATGCAGCACTTCATCCCTATACCGCATAATATTTGTTCCGTAACACATAAGTCGGCCAAGACCGTATAATAGTGACGTAATAATCGATGCTAGTTCATCAGTCTGTGCGTAGGCAAAGGATCCATCTTCTATTCCACGCCTGATTGCGTCGCAATAAAGCATTCTATATTGTTCAACTATCATAGCATAGTCCTTGTTTGGAAAACACGACATGTCGATAGTCAGAGATGGATCGGATTTCTGAATAACAAGAATATCTGTGATGTTGCTCTGGGCATAATCGAAATAAGCGTTGATTAACTTACCAAGCTCGTCTTTGGGGTCGCTTGCCTCAGAAATGGCGTTTCGCGCATGGTTTAGGATGTTGTACTTGATTTGGCGGGCGAGAACAAAGAGCAGGTTACGTTTGCTCTTGAAGTGATAAATGATGGTCCCGGCGGCTACGCCCGCGCGTTGGGCGATATCCAGGACAGAGGTTTCCTCAAACCCCTGTTCGGCGATTAGCTCGCCGGCGGCCTTTAGGATGTCGTGCAGTTTGTTCATGGCAATTTGAATGAATGTTCAGTTAAATATATGGAAAGGTCAAAACCTTTTTCAATACAAAATGCAAGATTTTCCTAAAAAATCTTTCGTGGCCAGTCCAAGAAAAGATACAGAGAGACGATCGCTTGGGCGTGTTAAAACAAAGACTTGGCAAAGGAAAAAAGCGGAGAAGAGAAGACTAGAAACCGTGTTCGCGCAGAAACTCGACCGACAGGCCTGACTTGGCGCCAGACTCCGGGGCGGTCCAGGGGCCGAGCATCCGGGCCACATACTTGCCGATGAGGTCGGTCTCCATGTTCACTTTTGTTCCGGGACGCCAGGAGGCGATCATGGTCGCCGACTTGGTGGACGGGATGACATTGACCGTGAGAAAATCCGGGCCGCATTCGTTGACCGTGAGACTCACACCATCGAGGGCGACCGAGCCCTTTGGTACGAGCAAGCGCCCGAATTCGCCAGGAAAATTTATGGTGTAGACGGTCGACTGGCCAGCCGTCGCCAGTCCGGCGACCTCGGCCTGGAAATCCACGTGGCCGCTGACCAGATGTCCGCCCAAGCGGTCGCCAAGGCCCAAGGCCCGTTCCAGATTGACTTTCGCGCTCTTGACCAGAACTCCCAGATTGGTCAGTCTCATGGTTTCGCCCGAGGCGTAGGCGGTGAACCGGTTCACGCCCGGCTCCTCCACGGTCAGGCAGGCGCCGTTGACCGCGATGCTTTCGCCCTTGGCAATGCCCGGCATATCGAACAGCGTCCGGATGGCGAAACGCGTCTCCCGGCCGCTAGGCGTCGCAGCCTCGACCTGCCCCAATCCTTGGATGATTCCAGTGAACATAGTAAAATCCTATTATTTCATGTTGAACAAGTTATAAAAATAGAATTTTAATATAGATGTAATATATGTATTCCGTGCGTTACTAGCTAGTGGTCTTCGGTTCGTACAGGTCTGGAATAGCCCCCTCAGGCCGATAGCGTAGCCAGACATCGCCTTCGAGTTCCTTCACGGACATGAGGGCCAGGCCGAGCGCCTGATCCATGGTCTGGACTTCGTTTCCCGCGAGCGCGGGCACGCTCGATGCGTCGCCGAGCGCTTTGGGGGCCAAAAAAAGCCACAATTCATGGGCCAGCCCTTGGCGCAGCAAGGACATGGCCAGCCGGCCTCCGCCCTCGCACAACACGTGGTGGCAGCCAAGCTCGGCGCGAAGACGCGCCAGCCCGGGGCGCAGGTCGAGTCCGCCTTCGGGCCGGGAGATGGCCCGAGGCGTGGGCCAGACGCGCGCGCCGGCCCCGGCGAGCCGAGCGGCCCGGTCCGTGGCGGCGCTCTCCATGGAAGTCAAAAAGACCGTTTCCCGGGCGCGCTCGCGCAGCAAAACCAAATCGGTTGGGGAATCCGGGAGCGTTGTCCCGACCACCACGGCCAGGGGCTGACGCGCCGGGATCTCGCTTTCCAGACGGGCGGTCAGACGCGGGTTGTCGGCGGCGAGCGTGCCCGTACCGACCATCACCGCCCCCACTCGGGAACGCAGCCGGTGCACCTCAAGACGCGAGGCGGCGTTGCTCACGAAGGCGGAATCTCCGGTCCGGGTGGCGATACGACCGTCAATGGTCGTGGCCAGCTTGAGATATACGTAGGGCAGGGGGGTGGACTTCCAGGTGATAAAATCGGCAATCAAATCCCGGCATTGCCTTGCCAGCACCCCGGTTTCGACCCGCACGCCACGCTCACGCAAAAAAACGTTGCCACCGCCGGCGACGTCCGGATTGGGATCGCATGCGCCCACGACCACGGAGCGGATGCCGGCCTCAAAGACCGCCTGGGCGCAGGGCGGTGTTTTCCCGTAGTGATTGCAGGGCTCAAGCGTCACATATAAGACGCAGCCCGCGGGATCGACACCCTTGGCCCGGGCGTCGGCCAGGCAATTGATCTCAGCATGCGGGCCGCCGTACACGGCGTGCCAGCCCTCGGCCGCAATCCGGCCGTCCTGGACCAACACCGCTCCCACGCAAGGGTTCGGCGCGGCCGAGCCCAAGCCCCGGCAGGCCAGCTCCACGGCCCGGGCCATGAAGCCCGCGTCAGCCGGCGTTGTCAGGGACGAGGAGTTCAAAATTGACTCCAGCCTCGGAGAGCATGTCCTGGGACAAAGGATCGGCATACCCCTGGGCGTAATAGATATTTTTGATGCCGCAGTTGATCAAGAGCTTGGCGCAGATCAGACAGGGCTGGGTGGTGCAGTAGATGTCCGCGCCCTGGATGCTGATGCCGTGCACCGCCGCCTGCACGATCACGTTCTGCTCGGCATGCAACCCTCGGCAGATCTCGTGGCGCTCGCCCGAGGGCACGCCCATTTGCTCGCGCAGACAGCCCTTCTCCAAACAATGCAACATGCCCGTGGGCGCGCCGTTGTAACCCGTGGCCAGGATGCGCTTGTCCTTGACCGCGATTGCGCCGACCTTGCGTCGCAAACACGTGCAACGCTCCGCAACCATAAAGGTGATGCGCATGAAATACTGCGGCCAGGAGAGACGATCGTTCATGTGAGCCCGGGGGGAGGGAGGAGAGGAGACCATGGGGGAAACCTTTTGTGAACAAAAGGTTTCCCCCATGCCCCCCCTTCCCAAAAACTTTGTAGGTTACCAGGGAATGAGGAAATCCATTATTTGCAAAACTTCTAGTGCATCCTTGGGAGAATCGTCAAATAAGGATTTGGGCATAAAAAACGTGACGGACTTCCCTTTATCTCCCCCAAATTCTTCCTACCAGGCGAACATCGGGTACTGGCGGGCGAAGGTTTCGACTTCGCGGCGGATGGCGTCCAGGGCGGAATCGTTGTTGTATTTGGTTACGGCGGCGTCGATCCAGGCGGCGATTTTGTCCATTTCCGGTTCGCGCATGCCCCGGGTGGTGAGCGCCGGGGTGCCCAGGCGGATGCCGGAGGTGACAAAGGGCGAGCGGGTTTCAAACGGCACGGTATTTTTGTTGACCGTGATGCCGGCTTTGTCGAGGGCGATTTCGGCGTCTTTGCCGGTGACGTTTTTGCTTGTCAGGTCGACCAGCAGGAGGTGGTTGTCGGTGCCGCCGGAGACAAGGGTGAAGCCGGCGCCGGTCAGGTGGTTCGCCAGGGCGCTCGCGTTGTCGATGACCTGTTTTTGGTAGACTTTGAAGGCCGGGCGCAGGGCTTCGCCGAAGGCCACGGCCTTGGCGGCGATGACGTGCATCAGCGGGCCGCCTTGGATGCCTGGGAAGATGTTGGAGTTGAGCGATTTGCCGAACTCTTCCCCTGAAAGGATCATGCCGCCGCGCGGACCGCGCAGTGTTTTGTGGGTGGTTGTGGTGGTGAAGTGGGCGTCTTTGATCGGCGAGGGATGCAGACCTGCGGCAATCAGGCCGGCGATGTGGGCCATGTCGACCATAAGCTGGGCTCCGACTTCGTCGGCGATGGCGCGGAAGCGGGCAAAATCGATGGTCCGGGGGTAGGCGCTGGCTCCGGCCACGATGATTTTCGGCTTGTGGGTCCGGGCCAGGTTGGCAAGCTCCTCGTAGTCGATGGTTCCGGTATCCTTGGAGACACCATAGAAGGCGACGTTGTAGAGCCGGCCGGAGAAGTTCACCGGGCTGCCATGGGTGAGATGGCCGCCGTGGGACAGGTTCATGCCGAGCAACGTGTCGCCCGGCTGCATGGTCGCGAAGTACACGGCCATGTTGGCTTGGGAGCCGGAATGTGGTTGGACGTTGGCGTACTGCGCCCCGAAGATGGTTTTGGCCCGCTCGATGGCCAGGTCTTCGGCGACGTCCACGAATTCGCAGCCGCCGTAGTAGCGTTTGTGCGGGTAGCCTTCGGCGTATTTGTGGGTCATGACGCTGCCTTGGGCCTGGCGCACGGCCGTGGAGGTGAAGTTTTCCGAGGCGATGAGTTCGAGTTTGGAAACCTGGCGATCGACTTCTTGGATGATGGCCTGGGCAACGGCCGGGTCTTGGGCGAAGAGTTCTTCCATGACGGTTCTCCGGGGCTGGAAATGACAAGGGGAAGTCCCTGGCAGGATAGAGGGACTTCCCCGGGGAAAAGACGCGGTTATGACGAAAAGGTTTTTGGCTCCTGAAGCGATTTGCGGCCTTTAATTATTCCTCGAAACGTTTGAAGAGCCCGCAGGCGTTGGTGCCGCCGAAGCCGAAGGAGTTGCACAGGACGTAGCTGACCTGTTTTTTTCGGGCGACTTTGGGGCAGTAGTCAAGATCGCATTCCGGGTCCGGTGTGTCGAGGTTGATGGTGGGCGGAATGATGCCCTCGATGAGGGTCTTGACGCTCACGACTGATTCGATGCCGCCGGCGGCGCCGAGGGTGTGGCCGATCATGGACTTGTTGCTGGTGGCCACCAGTTCGTAGGCGTGCTTGCCGAAGACGGTCTTAATGGCCCGGGTTTCGCACAGGTCGTTGAGCTGGGTCGAAGTACCGTGGGCGTTGATGTGATCGACCTCTTTGGGGTCGATCCCGGCCTCGCGCAGGGCGGCCTTCATGGCCAGGGCCATGCCGGCGCCGTCCTCGGGCGGGGCGGTCATGTGGTAGGCGTCGCCCGAGGCGCCGAACCCGGCGACTTCGGCCAGGATGGTCGCGCCGCGCGCCTTGGCGTGCTCCAGGGATTCCAAAAGCAGAAGCCCGCACCCTTCGCCCATGACGAAGCCGTCGCGATCCTTGTCAAAGGGGCGCGAGGCCCTGGGAGGGTCGTCGTTGCGCGTGGACAGGGCCTTCATGGCGTTGAAGCCGGATACGGCCAAGGGCGTGATGGCTCCTTCGACGCCGCCGCAGATCATGGCGTCGCAACGATCGAGCAAGATATCGGAGTAGGCGTAACCGACCGAATGCATGCCAGAGGCGCAGGCTGAGGTGGTGGTCAGGTTGGGGCCTTTGGCGCCGCACATGATCGAGATTTGGCCCGGGGCGATATTGGAAATGAGCACCGGGATGAAAAAGGGCCACATACGCGACGGTCCCTGTTCCAAAAGCTTTTTGTGATAGGTCTCCAGGGTATGGATGCCGCCCATGCCGCAACCGACGATCACGCCGACGCGGGCGGCGTTTTCGGGATCGACCTTGAAACCCGAGTCTTCAAAGAGCATGGCGGCCGCGCCCACGGCGAAATGGGTGAAACGGTCCATGCGCCGGACTTGCTTGGCCGGGACGTATTTGGCCGGGTCGAAATCCTTGACCTCGCAACAAAATTGCGTCTCATAGCCTTCGGGATCGAAGCCCGTGATGGGGCCGGTTCCGGGAGTGCCGGCAAGCAGGTTGCTCCAGGTGGTCTTCAGATCGTTTCCGATCGGGGTGATGGCGGAAAGGCCCGTTACGACAACGCGTTTTTTCTTCATGATGCGGTAGTCTCCCAGTCAGCTGGGTTCGGCTGGGGCGGTTTTTTACGCGGCGGCCTCGGTCATCGCGCATGGGCGGCTGGGATGCCGCCTCGGCGGCTTTTAGCCGCCGCGCCCCCAGGGGAAAACCACATTTTTACCCCGGGGGCCGGCCGAAAATCCCAGGGCGGGATCTTCGCCGTCATGTTTGGAAACGGGCAAGGCTCCTCAAAACCAGTCGAGCGCAGGGGGAGCCTTGCCGCGAGATCGTTTCGGAAGAAACGCTATTTCTTGTGATTCTCGATATAATCATAGGCGTCTTGCACTTTGAGGATCTTCTGAGCGTCCTCGTCGGCGATCTCAACGCTGAAGGCTTCTTCCATGGCCATGATCAGCTCGGTCAGATCGAGCGAATCCGCGCCCAGGTCCTCGACGAACGAGGCTTCGGGCTTGACATCATCGGCGGCGACGCCGAGTTGGTCGATAATGATTTCCTTCACTTTTTCCGCTGTGGACGACATGTTCTTCCTCCGGCAAGGGTATATTTAAAGTTGAACTTCAAAAAACTACATGTACATGCCGCCGTTGACCGACAACACCTGCCCGGTCACGTAAGCGGCGGCTTCCGAGGCCAGATACGACACCGCCGCGGCCACATCCTCGGCTTGGCCCAGGCGTTTCAAGGGAATGCGGCTCATCAATTCCTCGCGCACTTTTTCGGGCAAAGACGCGGTCATGTCCGTCTCGATAAACCCCGGAGCCACGGCGTTGACCGTTACCCCGCGCGAAGCGAGCTCCAGGGCAGCGGCCTTGGTCAGGCCGATCAGGCCGGCCTTGGCGCTGGCGTAGTTGGCTTGGCCGGCATTGCCGGAAAGGCCGACCACGGAGGTGATGTTGATGATCCGACCGCTTCTCTGCTTGGCCATGACCTTTGCGGCTTCGCGCACACAGGCGAAAGCGCCGCTCAAATTCACGCCGATAACCGTGTCCCAGTCTTCATCCTTCATACGCATGATCAAGCCGTCGCGGGTGATGCCGGCGTTGTTCACGAGCACCTGCAAGACGCCCTTGTCCTTGATCTCATTACCAAAAAAAGCCGCCACCGCCTCGCGGTCGGCGGTGTCCAGGGCAAAGGCCCTGGCCGTTCCACCCGCGACGGCAATGGCCTCGCACACCGCCCGGGCCGCATCGGGCTTGCTCACATAAGTCAAAAAAACCGCAAATCCGTCGGCGGCCAAACGCTTGGCGCAAGCCGCGCCGATACCCCGGGAACCTCCGGTGACCAAAGCAATCCGTTGCGTCTGGGTCATGAAATCCAAACTCCAGTTGGGACGATGCGACCTGAAAAAAAATCTCTATACCAATTCGCTACAAATTTCAAACACCCAGAACGAGGCTCCCCCAGGGGAGAGAGTCCCCGGACCATTTCAATAGGAGGCCGAAATAAACAGTGAGTATTTTAAACCATCAAAGTTTTTTTGGGGAAAGGGGGACTGGGGGAAAACTCCTTTTGTTCATACACGGAGAGTAGAAAAGTCTTCTTTTCGTACTCTCCGTTACGAAGCGTCTTCCCGCTGCAAAAGGAGTTTTTCCCCCAATCTTCTCCTCTTCTCCCTAAAATTCCAGTATCACGGCGCCCCAGGTGAAGCCGCCGCCGAAGGAGGTAAGCAGGACGCGGTGTCCGGGTTTAATGGCGCCGGATTGGTAGGCTTCGGTCAGGGCGATGGGAATCGAGGCGCCCGACGTGTTGCCGTATTTTTGCACGTTGACGAAGACCTTATCCATGGAGATTTCGAGTCGTTTGCCCAGGCCTTCGATGATGCGCAGGTTGGCCTGGTGGGGGATGAAGAGGTCGATGTCTTCGGTGGTGAGGTTGTTTTGTTTCAGCACTTGCCGGCAAATGATTTCCATATAGCGCACGGCGTGTTTGTACACTTCGCGTCCGGCCATCTGGATGAAGAAATGGTCTTCGACCGTGTCTCCCCGGCGCATGGGGTAGGCCGAACCGCCGCCTTTGACGGTCAGGAGGTTCCACAGGGAGCCGTTGGAGGACAGCGCGATGTCGCACACCGAGGCTTTGACCTTGGTGGGCTTTTGGTTGCGCATGATCACCGCCCCGGCGCCGTCGCCGAAGAGCACGCAGGTGGTGCGGTCCTCAAAATTGGTGCGCGAGGTAAGCACCTCGACGGCCACGGTCAGTACCACGGCGTCGGGATGGAGGGCCAAAAGGCCTCGTGTGACTTCCAGGGCGTAGAGGAAACCCGAACAGGCGGCGTTGACGTCCAAGCAGACTTTTTCGCTCACGAACAGCTTGTCCGAGAGGATCACGGCCGCGTTGGGGCAGTAGCAATCGGGGGTCAGGGTGGCGAGCACGATGTGGGTCAGGTCGTCGGCGGTCAGACCGGCGTCAGCCAGGGCGGCCTTGGCCGCTTCCAGGGCGAGGTCGCTGCTGGCCTGGCCCGGGGCGACGAAGTGGCGCTCCTTGATGCCGGTACGGCTGGTGATCCATTCGTCGCTGGTTTCGACGATGGTTTCCATCTCGGCGTTGGTGACGATCCGTTCCGGGACGTAATAGCCGAATCCGGCAATAATGTATGGTGAGGGCATGGGCGCTTTCCGGATGGGGAATAAGGTTGTGGCTAGTTGGAACGCTTATGGGTGTAAAGGGCGAAATCTTTGTTGACGGCCAGATTTTCTTCCAGGTGATCGTTCGCCTTTTTGGTCACGAAGGTGGCGGCCATGTCCACGGCGCTGGCTATGGCTTTGGCATTGGATTTGCCGTGGCAGACGATGGCGATGCCCTTGAGTCCGAGCAATGGCGCGCCACCGTATTCGGCGTAGTCCATCAGCCTTGAAAAGCGTTTGAGCGCCGCCAGGGCCAGGATCGTGCCAATCTTGGCGAAAAATCCGCGCTTGAGTTCGCCGCGCAGGATGCGTCCGAGCGAGGAGCCCAGGCCTTCGGAAAGTTTCAGGGCGACGTTGCCCACGAAGCCGTCGCAGACCACCACGTCCACGTCGCCGGTGAACAGGTCACGACCCTCGACGTTTCCCACAAAATTGAGCGAACTCATGCGGAACAGCTCAAAGGCCTCAATGACCTGAATGTTGCCTTTGCCTTCCTCCTCGCCGATGGACATAAGTCCCACGCGGGGATTGGGAAAACCCAGCAGGTCGCGGGCGAGCACGTCGGCCATGATGCCGAATTGCATCAGATGCAACGGTTTGCAATCCACGTTGGCGCCCACGTCGATGAGTACGATCGGGCGTTTTTCCGTGGGCAGGAAGGCGGCCAGGGCCGGGCGCTCGACCCCGGGGATGCGGCCGATGATGAACATGCCGCAGGCCAGTGTCGTGCCCGAGTTGCCGGCGCTGACGAGCCCGTCGGCCAAGCCGTCGCGAACCAGCTTGGAGCACACCTGGATGGAGGTGTCCTTTTTGCGGCGCATGGTCTCGGAAGGCTTCTCGTCCATGCCCGCGATCTCGGTGGCCGCGGCGATCTTGATGTCCAGACCGCGCACGTCGAGTTTGCCAAGCGCGGCATTGATACGCGACTCGACGCCGACCAGGATGAGATCGATCTTTCTGCCCCGGGCGGCGGCCACGGCACCGGGAACGACCACGTCCGGGCCGAAATCCCCGCCCATGGCGTCGACCGCCACGCAGGGTCTAATTTTCGCCATTTTCCTTGGCGATCATCTGGCGGCCTTTGTAGGTCCCGCAGCTCGGACAAATCCGGTGGGGCAGGGCCGGCTCGCCGCAGGAACACAAGATCACCGTGGGCACGGCGACATGATCGTGAGAACGGCGCATCCCTTTGCGGGACTTGGAGATTTTTTTCTTGGGTACGGCCATGACTATTTCTTCCTTTCAATTTTGAGATTGCGCAAAACCGCCAGCCTGGAATCGCCCCCCTTGGGCTTGCAATCGCAGGCGCCAAGGTTCAGGTTGGCACCGCATGCCGGGCACAGGCCGGCGCATTCCGGGTCGCATAACGGCTTGACCGGCATGGCCAATTCGAAATGTTCCCACAAAAGTCCGCCGACGTCGAGTTCCAATGTCTTGCCGTGGGCGGTCAGATGGCTGCCGTCCAAGGGATCGGCCTCCGCCCCCGGCTTGTCCTCGAAAGCATCGAAACGCGCGGCAATACGCACCTGCGCGTCCTCGGCGCAACGCGAACACGGGACCGCGACCACCCCGTCGATCCGCCCCCGGACCAAAAAACCGCCCTTTTCCGGCAAGATGAAGAGCTCCGCCCGAAGCGGCTCGCCCATCTTGTACGGCAACCCGAATTCCTTCCAGGCGGCGGTCCACACACCGGGATCGTCAAAAGCAAATTCCCGGCCCTCGGCCGGGATATCAGTGACATTGAGCATGACCCGCGACATATTTGTCCGCTTCCGGTCGAAAATCCGCCGGGGTAAAAAAGAAAAAAAACCCGGGAACACCCCCGGAAATACGCGCCGCGCGGCGCTGTGTCACGTCAAGCCGCCGACACGCCGCCGTTCCTATATGAAAAAGTTCGGCCGTGTCAAGAACAAGGTCTTGCCTTTTTTACCGAGTTCGGCTAACAGCCCCTCTTTCCGTTGAACCGAAGATCGTTTTGACGCCACACGCGGCGCACAAGGAGCATACGACCATGAGCAAAGTTTGCGAAAAATGCGGCAAACGCCCGCAATCCGGCAATAACGTCAGCCACGCCAACAACAAGACCAAACGCCGGTTCGAACCGAACCTGTGCAACGTGCGCACCCAGTTGCCCTCCGGCGAAGTCAAAACCATTACCGTCTGCACCCGCTGCCTGCGTTCCGGCACGGTCGTCAAACCGGTGGCCAAGACGGCGTAGTAGAAAAGCGAAGACCGGGGGAAACTTTTTGAAAAAAGTTTCCCCCGGGATCCCTTTCAGAAACTTTTACCCGGCCGGCGCTTCGCGCCAGCCGGGTTTTTGTTTTTTGGAAAGGAGCCAGGAAGCGGCCGCTCCTTGGAAAAAAACACTGGTTCTGGCTTTTAACCCCGCCAAACGAAGGGTGGAGCGGTGGCTCTTGCCCGTTCCCAAGCAGGAGCCGGGGGCGATAGCCCCCAGGGGAAAAACAGCGGGTCCGGTTTTCACTCCCGCAAATGAGACACTGAGGCCTCAGCCGGAGCCGGAGCCAAATTGCCCGTAGCGATCAATTGTTCGAGAACTTCCACGAATTTCCGCGAAAGATGGTTGCCCTTCATGCCGTGCATGATCTCCAAGGCCTCATCGGAAGAAAGCTGTTTACGGTAAGGTCGGACGCTGGTCAGGGCGTGGTAGACATCGGCCACGGCGATGATCTGGGCCCACCGGGGTATGGCCTCTCCCCGCAAGCCATCGGGATAACCGCTGCCGTCAAGTTTTTCATGATGATGCAAGATCGCCGGTATGATGATGGACGCGCTTGAAATCGGCTCCAATATTTTTGCGCTGATGACCGGATGCCTTTTTATCAGATCAAATTCATCCCGAGTCAACTTCGATTCTTTGAGTAAAATGGCATCCCTGATTCCAATTTTTCCGATATCATGGAGTTTGGCCGCGAGTTCAATGTTTTTTATATCTTCATTGTTGAAATAAATTTTTTTTGATATTTGTACCGTATAATATGCTACCGACTCTGAATGACCGCGTGTATAAGGATCTCTGGCCTCCAGTGCTTGAATCAGACTCGATATGCTATTGTATAACATCGACCGCTCGTGTTCCAGTGCGGTTTTTTCCAAAGATAATATTTTAAATTTATCGGCAAGAAGTTTTTTGATAGAACAAATAAGAGCATCAATATTGAACGGTTTGGCAATAAAATTTGAGACACCGCTTCCGGCGATATTTTTTATGACCGACCGATCACTTTCCGCACTCATAACAACAACGGGAATAGCAGACATTTCCTGATTGCCCGCCATGGCGGCAAGCAGTTCCCCCCCGGTCATTTCCGGCATATTGATATCCGTTATGAGGAGTTCCGGCTTCGTATGCGCTAAAATTTTCCATGCTTCCTTGCCGTTGCACGCCGAAATCACATGATATCCCGCTTCGGTGAGGCCGTGGCAGACTATTTCCCTGATGGACTTTGAGTCGTCAACAACCAAGATGACTTGCTTGTCACCGTGCGCCTTATTGTCGAATATGCTTTGTACCTTAGGAACGAGCGACTGTCTGGCGGCGCGTTTGGTTATATATGCCGTTGCCCCGACGCGAAATCCCTGTTCAATAGAATGGTCACTTTCATCGCCGCTCAGAATAATGATGGGAGTATTGTTGTTTGAACTACCGTTGCGAATATTGTTGCACAATTCAAATCCATTCATCCCCGGCATTTCTATGTCAGTTATAATCAAATCGAACCTGTTGTCATTGGCTAATTGGTAACCATCCTGGCCGTTTGTTGCCAAAATAACTTCGGAACCGATTTGTATCAGTTGCTCTTTAAGGTGTTCTCTGACGATCTTGCTATCGTCAATGCAGAGAATCTTGTGCTTTTCCATGAGAATTATACGGCAAAAAATACTATTTTTTCAGGGCTTCGGGATTCCTTTCCTGGCGTAAAATCGGCGCCTGCCGGTTACGGCTTCCAGGTGTTTTTGATAATATCACCGAGCGGATTTTTTCAAAAGATCTATTTTGGCTCGCCCCGCCGCCTCCCGTCCCCGCTGAAAACCGAGCAAAATACTCAACAACGGATTGAAAAAATTTGTTAAACGAAATTTAAATGCATTGGCTCAACTGGCCTCCACAAAAAGCAGGGGCAATCCGGGCTCTCGGGTATCGCCCCATCTCGCGGCCGCGATCCAACCCCGTTGAAGTTTTTAGGAGGGGAGGGGCCGGGAGGGAAACCCTTTGTTCACAAAGGGTTTCCCTCCCGGCCCCTCTTATTCTATCCCGGCGTCGAAGAATTTGCCGATGCCGTATTCGCGGCGGCGGAAGAATTTTTCCGGATTGGGGCCAATGATTTGCAGTTCCGGCTGTTTGGCCTGGACGCTTAAGGCGATGTGCATTTCCTTGGTGCAGCCGGTGGAGTAGGTGGCGTCTTTTCCGGCCCAGATGGCCGGCACTTTTTCGCCCATGGTTTCGAAGCTTTTTTCGATGTCGTAATGAGTCTGGAAACGCCAGACGTCGATTTGCCCGCTGCGTTGGACCTTTTCCCACATATACATCAGGTCGTCGCCGTCGAGTCCTTCCTCGAAGTGTTCGGCCGGGTTGATGATGAACGTGCCGGGCATGATTTCGCGCAGATATTTTATGAAACTGTTGAGGATTTTGATGGCCGTGTCGGTCTGATGCGGGATGGAGCCAATGATGGCAGAATAGAACATGACGTTACGGCCCGCGGCCCTGGCCTGGCGCATCTGAGCGATGATGGCTTCGGACTTGCCCAGGATCTCGGCCTCGGTGAATTTGCGCACGCCTTCGGCCTTTGGTTTGAAAGCCAGGTGCAGATCGTCGAACCGGCCGCGATAGAAGCAGATCACGTCGCGGGTGAACTTGTGCGAGGTAAGCATCAGGCGGCGGTAGTTGAGCGGCCCCTTGGCGATGACCAGATCGGCTTCTTTCCAGGCCCGGGCGAAGGTGACGCTGACACGGTGCAGATTGAGGCGTTCGCGGGTGCCGTCGGAGATGATCACGAACGGATTTTCGCGCATGACCCGGAGCAGGTCGTTTTTGCTGGCGCGGTTGTCCTGGAGAAAATAGGAGCCTTCCAGGGCCTTGGCGAGAAAGGGATCGAAGTCCGCGTCCCAGACCGTGGGCGCGTCGAAGTAGAAGCCTTCCTTGAAACTCATGACCACCCTGTGTCCGAGGCGCAGCAGAGTCCTGACCGCGAGCAGGTCGAAGAGCACGCCGCCGGCGGTGTCGGCCAGGTAGAGGATGCGCAGCTTGCCCGAGATCAAGGGATCGACCATTTCGCGCAGTTTGTCGAAATCACCGTGGGCCTTGTCCAGTTTGCGCTCCATCTCGTCGGCGGTCGGCCGGTAAGCGTCGCGGTCCCAGATCTCGCTCCAGGTGGACATGCACAGCAGGCGCCTCAGTTCCAACGAATCGAGTTCAAAACGCATCTCGCGCATGGAACGGCAATTGAGATTTTCCGCGGGGCAATAGTTGAGCGCGCGGTCGAAAAAGGGGTCGGCGATGAACTCGCCGGCCCGCTGGTTGAACAAGCGCTTGCGTTCCCGGTACGGGTCGTCGAGCCCGGATTGGGTCAGGAAAATCGTGTTCAGGCGCTTCATCAGGCGCGAGGGGATGAGGATCGGCGAAGCCAGGGCCTGGTTGATCTTGTGCTCGCACAGCGCCATGATTTTTTTCTTGGCGTAGGCCCCGGTGATGAAGCGATCGATGAGCGAGCGCACGGTGTTCCAACGGGTGTTGTAATCGTCGATGAGCGGAGATTCGAGATTTTTGTCCAGGAGATAGCGCAGCATTTCGTCGGAGCAGGGCGCGTAGATCTGGTCCGGTCCCAAGGCCACCATGAAGCGCATCATCTCGGGCGAAGCGTTGTTGACGGGATCGACCGTGTACTCGATGTTGTTTTCGGTCATGAAATGCAAAAGCCAGGCGTCGAGTTCAGGATCACGGCCGTAGGCGAGATCGGTGACTGAGGCGAAACTCGGGGTGGTGCGCATGCTCATGGTCTGAAGTATATCCCTTTTTTTCTGATGCGTTCAAAGAAGCCCGCCGTGCCGGGGCTGGCCAGGAGCAGATTCTCTCGCGACTTGCGAATGCGCACCACATCGAAGGGCTCAAGCGGCGTCAATGTCTGGCCGTCACAAGTGAGATAGGCCTCGGCCTTGTCGGCCATGATGCTTACGTCCTGATCGCAAGGCAGAACCAACGGTTTGACATGGCTTAAAAAGGGACAGATCGGGGTGACACACATGACATCGAGCGAGGGGTGGATGAGCGGGCCGCCGGCCGAAACGCAGTAGGCGGTCGAACCCGAGGGTGTGGAGACGGCCACGCCGTCGGCGCGCAATTCGGTGATCAATTCCGAGCCGCGGGAAATGCGCAAATTAACCAACCTGGCCAAGGCGCCCCGCGAAATCACGGCGTCATTGGCCACGCGGCAAGTAAAAACGTCCTCGCCCCCCCGGACGACGTGGACCGACAGGCGGATACGGGGTTTGACCCGAGCCCCGTGGGCCAGAATCGACTCCATCGCGTTCGGCCAATCCTGAGCGTCGCACTCGGCCAGGAAACCGACTTTGCCGCAGTTCACGCCGAGCAGGACGATTTTCCAGCCGCAGAGACGATTGGCGACGTTGAGCATGGTGCCGTCGCCGCCGAGCACCAAGGTCAGGTCCGTGCGGTCCAAAAAGGCCACGACCGCCTCTTCGGCCCGTTCACCCGGAAGCGGAAGATCTGAGGCGTCAACGGTCATGGTGGCGATGTCCCTGGCGGCGAGCCAGGCGTCGATCTCCAGGGCCAAGGCTTTGGCCCTGTCATTGCCGCGCATGCGGACGATCAAAACGGTGCGGATGGGCTTGATGTGAGGCGTCATAAACCCATTCTAGACAAAAAGGGGAAATCAGACAATATTGCGCCCCCGAGCGGCCCCCCAAGCCAGCCGCAAGAATAATCTCCATGCTCAAAGACACGCTTACGCCCAAATCGCGCGGCGCGCGACCGGCTCCGGACCATGCCGCCAGACCAAGCCAAACCAGGGAATGCCAGCACGACTGCCGGCGGTTTTTACGCCGGGTAGGACTTTTGATCCTCACAGCGGCCCTGTTCGTCGGCGTCAACATCATCTTTATTTTCAGCGCCGGAGAAAATACCGGCTTTCCCGCCATCGTGGCCGAGCAGCTGGCCACGGACGGCATCTACGGAACAGCGCTTTCCCAAAATCCTTATGCCCATAAGCTGGAACTGGCCGCGGCCATCAAACCCGAAGTTCTGGTCCTGGGGTCGTCGCGGGTGATGCAGTTACGCCGCGAATTTTTTACGGCCAGTTTCGCCAACGCCGGCGGCGCGGTCAACTATATCGCCGAGGGACTTGGATTTCTACGGGAGCTGGCACCGCGCCACTTGCCCCGAATCGTCCTCTTGGGAGCGGACTTCTGGTGGTTCTCGGCCAACTACCCTCAACCTAAAAGTTTTCCCTATCACGAGAACGACGGCTGCCGGCTGACCTTTGAAAAAATGACCACTCCGTTTCAGTGGCTTAGGCGGGGCGATATTACCTTCTCGGATTACGTGAGCATCCTGCTCACGGGTCGGCGCACCAATCCGGTCACCTCCCACTACAGTCTGGGCGTACGGGCCATCACACGAGGCGACGGCTTCCGTGCCGACGGCTCCTACCAGTTCGGCAGGCTCATTTTCGGCTTCCACAACGCCTTCTTGGATACCGGCTTTACCAACTCCCTGTGCCGGGTCCAAACCGGAACAACCCAGTTTGTCCACGACGATCGAGTGGACCCCTCGCGCATGGCTCAACTCGCCGACTTGATCCGTTTCTGCGGTGAAAAAGGGATCAAACTGGTCGTTTTCTTGCCGCCGGTCACCAACCGGATTTACCAGGCCATCATGGACCATCCCGAACAATACGGCCACTTGACCGCTCTGCGCCGGGCCATCAAAACCTTGCCGGTCGAAGCCTACGATTTTACGGAAATTTCTTCCGTCGGATCGACGGATTGCGAATGCCTCGACGGCTTCCACGGCGGCGATGTGACCTATCAGCGCCTGCTGCTCAAAATTCTGGAAATCAACCCGCACAGCCCCCTGGCCTACGTGGTGGACGAAGCCGCTCTGCGCGCGAACGTGGCGCGCAACGCCGGACACGTGCTGACCAAGTTCGATCCGGACAAGTACAAGTATAACGAACTGGATTTCCTGAAAATCGGCTGTCCGAAGTAATCAGGGGAGGGAGGGTGCCCCTTCCCCTGGACCCCGTCCCCACCCGGGGGCATCGTGCCTCCGGGCCTTCCGGCAGGGTGCTGTTCAACCCCGTAAACTCAGGAAGGAGCGGTTCAATATGAAAACACATTCCTGCCCGGTCATCGGGTGTATACGCACCCCGTTTGAATCAAAGGAAAACTGCCCGGTCCAGCCGGCCTTATCCGGGAAGGCCGCCGGTCGCGTGGAGGTTCTGGCGGAATATGCTCCAGCCTTGCAGGACATTGAGGGATTTTCGCATCTGATTCTGCTCTATCAGATGGATAAGGCCGGCGAAGTCATTCTGGTTCGTCCGACCTTCTTTGACAAGCATCCGCACGGGATTTTCGCCTCCCGCCATCCCTGCCGTCCGAGTGGAATTGGACTTTCCGTGGTCAGGCTGCGCGCGGTGGAGGGAAACGTGCTCCTAATCGAAGGCATAGACGTCTTGGACAATACGCCGCTCCTGGATATCAAGCCGTATCTGCCGCAGTACGACTGCTATCCCGAAGCTTCTCAAGGCTGGACCGAGAACGTGTCCTCGCGGGAGAAAACAATGGGACGGGAGTAGAGGGTTGCTCACGAATCGAGAATTATCGAGTATGCCCTGTGGCGAGAATGGATGTTGTATTTAGCTTTGTCGTGCGGTATATTTTATTTCGTGTTTTCTTCCCCTGTCTGGCTGAGGAGGGCCTTTTGGGGGGCCCCGGGTTGGCATCGTATTTGCTACGTACGAGGGAAAGTGTGTCAACGGCAAACCAAGGAGGGCGTTATGTCGCTGTCCGCCGATGAACTCAAGAAGTCCCTGTCCGAGCACCGCATCGCCGAGGAGGACCGCCTCCACGAAATCGCCACCGAAGACGTTTCCATCTCCGTCGAAGCCATGGCGGCCATCAAGCAAGCGGCCGTCGAGATCCTTGCCCGGTTTATGCCCTGTGACAGGCTTGGCAGCATGTCCATGCCTGACATTATCCAGCTGTTCGCGGAAAAATTGTTCTGGAATGAACAGACCGGCGGCCTGCTCATGTGTTCCGAACTCGGCGACGGGGCCATTTGCCTGCCCATCCCGAAAGAGCATTGGATCGTCAGCCACAAAGGGACCTTTCATTAGCCGGAACCAGACAGAGAGGGAAAGGGTTGTCCGGGAGGAAACTCCGGCTGCATAGCCGGTTTTTTCTCCCGATTTTTTTTTCGGAATTTTCGATTCAGTCGGGCAATTTGTTAAAGAGGCTGTTCCCGCTTAGCCCACTGCTTAACAAATAGCTGGCAGGATGGCGCTGCCGCCTCTGTCCTTGTTTGGAGAGACCCAAAACCAGAACCACTCTGATTTTCCCGGAGAACTACCGTTTTCGCCCATGCTTCAAGCTGATTTGTTCTCTCTCGCCAACCGTAACGGCAATGAAGACACCCGGAGCAAAAAAACTTACTATCGGCGCGACCGCTCGCAAGAGAACAACTTTGACTTGAATTTCCACCCAATTTGCACTACATATTTGTAACTATTACAATCAGCGAAACAAAATTGTCCCATGGCGCGCGAAGTCCGAAACATCACCGTCACCCCAGAAGAAGCCGGCCAAAAGATCGTCGCCTTCATTGCCCGTCGGCTCGGCGAAACCGTGCCGCAATCGGCCGTGATGCGCTGGATCAGAACCGGACAGGTCCGCCTCGACGGCGGCCGCACCAGGCCTTTCGTGCGCGTGGCCGAGGGGCAAACCGTGCGCCTGCCGCCATGCGAACTCAAAGAAATACCAGCCCATGCGACCGGCCTGACACCTCCTTTCCCGGTGATCTATGAAGACGACGCGCTTATGGCCGTCGACAAGCCCGCAGGGCTGCCCGTCCATCCGGGCTCGGGCTGGGCCGATTCCGTCCAAACCAGGCTTGAGGCCGCCTCGCCCGGAGCCAGCTTCGCCCCGACCCCGGTTCACCGGCTCGACCGCGACACCACCGGCATCCTCCTGATCGCCAAAACCTATGAAAAACTGAGCGAGCTCCACCAACTGTTCCGGGAAAAGAGCGTCGGCAAAGAATACCTTACCTGGGTTGCCGGCCGGTTTCCCGGTGAGCCCGGCCGTTTCCAGCTCCTCGACGACAGCCTGGAGAAAAAAGGGCCGCCCGGCTTTGAGCGCATGCACACCGGCTCGGGCAAGCAGGCCCTGTCCGAAGCCTTCATCCTGCGCGCCGGCGACGACGCGTCCCTGCTCCGGTTGCGCATCCTCACCGGCCGCACCCATCAGATTCGCGCCCAGCTCACCGCGCGCGGCCATCCCCTGATCGGCGACCGCAAATACGGCGGCCCGCCCGGGCGCATCATGCTCCACGCCTGGCGCATCAGCCTGCCCGACCTCATCCTGGCCTGGCCGCCCGCCTGGACCGGGGAGTGGGCCGTGCCGAACGGACTATTGGAGATGAAGTAGGGGAGAGAATCGGGGGAAACTTTTTTGAAAAAAAGTTTCCCCCGAACCCCCTTCAAAAATTTTCAACCGGCCTGGGATCGATTTTCGCGGAGCGACAATCGATCCCAGGCCGGAAATGCTTTTGGATAGGGAAGCCGGGGAAATTCCTGTCGAGGGGGTCCGGGGGCAGCGCCCCCTGGGCCTTTCTACACCGTTACGCCGAGCGGGGCGAACCAGTCCGGGTGTTCGGCGGTGAATTCCAGGGTCTGCCGGATATCTTCCGGGGTGTGGGGTTCGAAGGTCACGGTTGGCGTGAGCGAGCGTTTGGCCAATTCCGCAAACACGGTTTTCCAAGGAATTGAGCCGTGTCCCAGCCCCAGGTGGTGGTCGAAGGAGCCGTCGTTGTCGTGCAGGTGCAGGTGCCCGAGGTGCGGCGCGAAAACGTCGAGCCAATCGGTGAGATGGTTTTTGCTGTGGCCTTCCCCGAAGCTATACCAGTGCCCGACATCAAAGCAGATTCCGGTGCGCACCAACCCGGGCGAGAGTTCGGCCAGGGCTTCGGCCAGACCGGCCACGTGGATGGGGCTGGTTTCGTGGGTGTTTTCCAGGAACAGGGGCGGGTGCTCGGGCCAGCTTTTGAGCGCCAGGGCGAAGGTTTGCGCCGCCCGGTCACGCCAGTGCTGGTAGGAATGGATGTACAAGAAGCGGTCGTAGGCCGCGTGGGCGATCAGGTGGCGGGGCTGGTAGACGGTGGCCGTGTCCATGGCGTGGCGCAGGCGGGTTCTTGCGGCGTCGATGACGAGGGGATCGACGCTGCCGGGCTGCAGATCGAAAAAGGGCAGATGGACCGAACAGGCCAAGCCCGCGTCTTGGATGCGCCTGGCTGTTTCCCCGTGCCAAGCCAAGGGCAGACTGTCGAGCATGAGCGGGTCCATGCCCAATTCCGGGTTGAGCCGTTTGGCGATGAAGGAGTCCAGGCGTTTGGGATCGCCATGGACCGCGCGCAAGGTGAGATTGACGAAGAACATGAAGGTATCCGGGGCGCAGGGATTTGAGGAGACCGGAAAAACCGGGCTGGCCTGACGATACGTCTGCATGACGCGCCTATGTCCTCCATAAAATAATGCCCGCGGAAAATAAAGCCCGGCGCGACGGCGGGCGCTGACGCCGGGAAAGTCCGGAAGCAGCACCAGGGCGCCGCGAGACGAGCCAATTCCGCTGGCATTATTAATTATTATAAGTCGTTATAAGGCGGTTTGCAAAACGGGTGCGCCAATGTAAAGGGTCGTTGAGGCAATCTTGTGAGATGGGGCGATTTTAGCTATAAGCCCGCCGATTCGCATAGCCCAAAGGGGGAGGGGACATGAGCGCGAAATGCCGCATTGTGGTTGTCAACGGCCCCAATCTCGGGCATCTGGGCGTGCGCCAGCCGGAGATATACGGCTCGCAGACCCTGGACGACCTGCCGCTGATCCTGCGGCAGTTGCTCGGCCAGGCGTCCGACGAGGTCGAACTGGAATTCTTCCAATCCAACAGCGAGGGCGCGCTTATCGACAGGCTGGAGCAAGCCTGGCGCGATAAGACCGACGGCATCGTGCTCAATGCCGGGGCTTTCACCCATACCAGCCTGGCCTTGGCCGACGCCTTGGCCTGGATCGGGATCGCCTGCATCGAGGTGCATTTGAGCAACATCTGGGCGCGAACTGAGGACCCGGTGCGCCAAAAGAGTTATCTCGGAAAAAACTGCCTGGGCGTGATCGCCGGTTTCGGACTGATGAGTTACGCCCTGGCCGTGGCCGCCCTCTGGCGGCGATGGAAAACAATGTAAGGAGTTAGGATGTTATCGACCACGGATTTCAGACGCGGACTTAAGATCGAGATGGACGGGATTCCCTATGAAATAGTCGAGTTCCAGCACGTCAAGCCGGGCAAGGGCGGCGCCTTCATACGCACCAAGCTCAAGAACATACTCAACGGCAGAGTGGTGGAAAACACCTTCCGTTCCGGCGAGAAAGTGGACAAGCCGGACATGGAGACCCGGGAGATGCAGTTTCTCTACCGCGAGGCCGACGGCTTCGTGTTCATGGATATGACCACCTACGAGCAGACTCACGTGAGCTTCGACCGGATGGGCGCGAAGGGCGGTTTCCTTAAGGACGGCCAGGAGCTCAAGATGCTTTTGTACAAGGGCCAGCCCATCGACGCCGATCTGCCCGCCTCGGTGGTCATGGAAGTGGTCGAGACCGAGCCCGGAATCAAGGGCGACACGGTTAGCGGTGCCACCAAGCCGGCCAAGATCGAATCCGGGGTGAGCGTCAACGTGCCGCTATTCGTCAACACCGGCGACAAGATCAAAGTCGACACCCGTAGCGGCGAATACATCGGCCGCGAATAGCTCACTCGGAGTTGGCGCACACGCAAGGAGCCGGCTACGGACGAACGCAAAATATTCAGGGAACTGACCGGGCTGGTCCTGCTTTTCGCCGCGGTCTACATGTTCCTTTCCCTGGCCTCCTACGATCCCTCGGACCCGACCTTCAACCAGGCGGTCACCAAGGGAATCAAGCTGCACAACACCGCCGGCCGGCTCGGGGCCTATACAGCGGGAGTCCTGGCCGACCTCTTCGGCGTGTGCGCCTTTTTCGTGCCGCTGTGGCTGGGCTATTTCGGCCTGGGCCGTTTTTTTTCGATCGCCCGCCTGCCGGGCTATCGCCTCACCGGTTGTTGGCTGCTCTTCTTCGCCGCCTTGACCCTGTGCTCCACCGAGTGGGGCAAGGAGGTCTTCACCTTTGGACAGATTTCCGGCGGCGGCTATTTCGGCCGTGAATTCACCCGCATCGGTACGGATTTTTTAAGCGACGTCGGGGCGTTCCTGCTCTGGCTCATGATTTGCCTCGCCGGCGCGCAACTGGTCGCGGGCGTGACCTGGGACGCCCTGGGAAAGCGCTTGGGCGGCCTGGTCAAGGATTTCTGGCTCAAGCACCGCGAGCGCATCATCAAGCGCATCAAAAAGATCGAATTCTTCCGGATGAGCGAGGAGCCGTACCCGGGTCCGCCGCCGGAGAAGGTCGAAGGCCTGCTCGAACGCATCACCGGACCGGGCGCGTCCGTCGCCCCGGCTGCGTCCGACGATCCGGCCCCTGACCTGGTCGTGCGCTCCGTGCCCAAGACGCCCAAGGCGCAGGCCGCGCCCGCCGCCTGGCCGCGCGCGCCGCAATTGCCCCAGGTGTCCATGCTCACCCCGGCACCGGTCACCAAGACCGCCGTGTCCGAGGAAGCGCTGCGGGACAAAGCCGCCAAACTGGTGGCCTGCCTGGAGGATTTCGGCATCGAGGGCGAACTGCGCCAGATCGTGCCCGGCCCCGTGGTCACCATGTTCGAGTACAAGCCCGCGCCCGGCATCAAGATCAGCCGCATCGCCGGCCTCTCCGACGACCTGGCCCTGGCGCTCAAGGCCATGGCCGTGCGCATCGAGGCCCCGATCCCGGGCAAGGACACCGTGGGCGTGGAAATTCCCAACGATACGCGCGAAACCGTCTTTCTGCGTGAGATCATGGAGTCCGAAGCCTTCGCCGCCGCCGAATCGCCCCTGACCATCGTCATCGGCAAGGACATCCAGGGACGCCCCCAGGTCGCCGACTTGGCCAAGATGCCCCACCTGCTCGTGGCCGGCGCGACCGGCGCGGGCAAGTCCGTGGGGCTCAACGACTTTCTGCTCTCCTTCCTGTTCAAGGCCACGCCCGACATGGTCAAGCTCCTGCTCATCGACCCCAAGCGCATCGAACTGTCCACTTACGCCGGCCTGCCCCACCTGGTGCACCCGGTGGTCACGGACACGGTCGTGGCCAAGACCGCCCTGGAATGGGCCGTGCATGAGATGGACAAGCGCTACGAGGCCATGGAGCGTCTGGCCGTGCGCAACATCGCGGGTTACAACGAAAAGCTGGCCAAGCTGGATTCCGACCAGGCCGAGCAGTTCGAAGGCCTCGAACCCATGCCGTACCTGGTCATCGTCATCGACGAACTGGCCGACCTGATGATGACCGCCTCCAAGGAAGTCGAGCTGTGCATCGTGCGCCTGGCGCAACTCGCCCGCGCCGCCGGCATCCACATGATCCTGGCTACCCAGCGCCCGAGCGTGGACGTGGTCACCGGCCTGATCAAGGCCAACTTCCCCACCCGCGTCGCCTTCCAGGTCACCAGCAAGCACGATTCGCGCACCATCCTCGACACCGGGGGCGCGGAAAAGCTGCTCGGACGCGGCGACATGCTCTTTAAGCCCTCGGGCGGGCGCATGGTGCGCATGCACGCCGCCTACGTCACCGACGAGGACATCAGCCGCGTCGTGGATTTCTGGAAAAGCCAGGCCAAGCCAGAGTTCGAACTCGATTTCAGCCAGTGGAAAAAAGACGAATCCCCGGCCGGACTCGACACAGGCAACGGCAGCGGCGACGATTCCGGCGACATCGCCAACGACCCGGTCTACGACCAGGCCCTGGAATTCGTGCTGGAACAGGGCAAGGCCTCGATCTCGCTCATCCAGCGCCGCTTCCGCATCGGCTTCAACCGCGCCGCGCGCTACATCGAACAAATGGAGCGCGACGGCATCCTCGGCCCGTCCGACGGCGCCAAGCCAAGAAGCGTCATTAGGAGAGATTAAGGGGGCCGGCGGAGGCAACCTTGGCCTGTTCTAAAGCGGGGGCCGGGGGCGGTAAGCCCCCTGGGAAGAAAACCCTGGTTCTGGTTTTCATCTTCGCCGGTCATTTTTGAAATGAATTCCAACATACTGTGAAGCAGGTTTGACATGAAATTGTTCAAGTTGTGGTTTATGGTTGTGGTACTGCTGGGATTGGCGGCCGGGAACGCCTGGGCCGGTCCTGAAATCACAAAACAGATTCAGAAACAATATCAAAGCATCAGTTCCTTCACGGCCGACTTCAACCAGGAACTGGTCAACGCCGCCAGCAAGGAACACGAAAAGCTCTCCGGCAAAATCGCCTTCAGCCAGCCCGGGCTGATCCGCTGGGAAACCGTCAAGCCGGAAAAGGAACTCCTGATCGTGGCCAGGGAATTCGTCTGGGACTATTTCGAGGACGAAAACACCGCCTACAAGTATCCCGTCGAGGACATCCTCAATTCCAAGACCATGCTCAAATTCTTAAGCGGCAAGGCCAACCTGGCCGAGGATTTTCTGGTCTCCGAGGAAAAGGACCAATCCGCCAACGACCAGGGCCTGGTCAAGCTGCGCCTGATCCCCAAGGAGGCCGAACCCGGGCTGGTCCTGGCCCAGGCCTGGGTGGACACCAAAACCTATCTGCTGCACCGCATCATCCTGCAGGACTTCTACGGCAACACCAACGACTTGACCCTGAACGACATCAGGATCAACGCCCAGCTGCCCAAGGGCGCCTTCGACTTCACGCCGCCGAGGGGCGTGGATATCCAAGACCAGACCAAACCCCGGGAACGCTCCCTGTCGCGTTGAGCCGGACCGCAAGCGGGCCGGAAGACTGGGGGAAAACCCTTTTTTATAAAAAAAAGGGTTTCCCCCAGCCCCCTTTTCCTAAAAAATTTCGGAATGAACATCCCGCGCAGGCGAGTATTTTTCTTTGTCCGTTGTTTCCCCGCCCAAAACAGGGTAGACAAAGACGCTCTGACAACTGCGCCCGGGCCGCGCCTTGCCGTGAGACCCGGCTCCCTGGAAAAACATTTAATTGGAGGGACTTACGATGGCCAATCCCTTTGTTCATGTCGAATTGCTCACCAACGACGTGCCCAAGGCCAAGGAATTTTACAAAAAACTCTTCGACTGGAAATTGGAAGACATTCCAGGCATGGATTATACCTTGATCAAGGTCGGCGAGGGAACCGGCGGCGGTATGATGAAAATTCCCATGCCGGGTATTCCCCCGCACTGGCTGGCTTACGTGCTAGTCGACGACGTCGCCGCCTCGACCGCGCAGGCGAGATCCTTGGGAGCCAACATCGTCAAGGACGTGACCGAGATTCCCAATATTGGCTCTTTCAGCGTGATGCTCGACCCGACCGGGGCTGCCTTGGCCCTGTGGCAACCGGCCCGGATGGAAAATCAGACAGAATTGCCTTAAATATCAGATGAATAGACTAGTAATCCAAGCGTCACGATTGGAACGCTTTCAAGGCGGGGGAAGGCCGGGAACGGCCTTTCCCTGCCATAGTATTAAAATTTTTTAAGGAAAGGGGGGGGCGGGGGGGAACCCCCTTTGGTTCATACACGGAGAGTAGAAAAGGCTTCTTTTCATACTCTCCGTTACGAAGCGTCTTCCCGCTGCAAAAGGGCTTTTCCCCTCGATTCCTTGCTCTTTCATCTTTTCCGGGCGGCGTCGACGGGACTCACAGCGCGGGCCTTTCCGGCGCGTCGAGGCCAAGCGTCTCAAGCAGCGTTGCGACCCGATTGCGGTAGGTGTGTTTGGCGGCGATCTCCGCGCGCCAGGCGGCAGCCAGTTCCAGCTTGGCCGCTTTGTCCGACAGGACGGCCCGGGCGGTTTCCGCGATGTCCGAGGAACGGGTGAAGGTGACCGGTTCGGTCAGTTCCCAGGGAAAAAGGTTCAGGCCCGGCGTAGCGTCGGTCAGCAGAAAGCCGCCCGAGGCCCAGACGTCGAAATGCCGCTGGGTCAGGCCTCGGGGGAGCAGGGGGCTGGTCAGGTTGAGGGTGAGAGCCGCGTCGCGGTAGATTGCGCTGAGCGCTCCGTAATAGTCCACCTCGGCCAGGACGTTTTCTACCTCGGGCAAGAGCTCGCGCCAATCTTTTGGACCGAAGATGGCCAGGGGCAGCCCCCTGGCCGCCTCGCGCAGGCACATCACCCGCCAGACCAGCCCGGTCTGTTCGCTTGCGAAGCCCGCCTGCCGCACCTGCCTGCCCGGCCAGGCGCGGTAGATGTGAAGCTTTTCCAGCCACCAGCCGAAATCCGGACGCTCGCCCGCGGAAAGCAGGGCCAGGGCCTGGTGAAAGGCCTCGTCCGGCACGGTCAGGCCGGAAAAAAAACGCTTTTTGTCCGGAAATCCTGGCCTCCCCACGAAAATGGTCATGTTTTCCAGATGCGCGAACCGCACCGGCTGTTTCGCGGCCGTGGCGAAATGGTCCGCAGCCGCCAGGGGCAGGTGGTGGACGCTCTTCGCCCCAAGGGCGGTGAGCCCCGGGATGAACCAGTCGTCGGTCACGAATAGGGGCAGTTCTTTCCAGAACGCGGATTTTAGAGCGGAGAGCAGATGGTAGGGATTGTCCACGCACCAGACGGCCGCCGGAATGCCGGCTTCGGCGAGCGAGGCGAAGACCTCGCCGTGCGCATCGAATCCTTGGAAATTGATAGATAAAAACAGCGCCGGGGTGAACAGGCCGAGTTCGGCGCGCAGTTTGTCGCCGGTGATGTTGCCGTTGCCTCGAAGCGTCTTGTAGCCGAATTCCTCAAGCGTTGTCGCCAGTTCGTGGGCCAAAAGCGTGGTTTCGTCCGCCGGAAGGATGACCACCGGCCGCGCGGGCCCCAGTTCGCGCGGGCCGAGCACCGCGCGTTTGCAATAGGCCAGGACCGGATTCCAAAAAGTGGGGAAAAGCCGTAGGTTCGGTTCGTAATAGAGGATGCGCCGTTCGTGGACCGAGACTCCCGCCAGGTCGGCGGGATCGATGCGCCGCCACTGTTCCGGGACCGCAAGCCGCCATTCGGGCAGGGTCTGTTCCTCGAATTTGGGGTGTTCGAGGAAAACCACGTCCCGGCAGCCGGCCGCGAGCATCCCGGCCACGGCCGGGTCCGGCCCCAGGCCCAGGATCAGGACAGCCGGACCATGTCCCAGGCTGGCGAAAGTCTGCGGTCCTTCCGGCAAGGTGCGCGGCATCCCGGCTTCGTCCTGGATGCGAAGCCGGTGCGGCCGGCGCGGGGGATCGGTCGTGCTCATGAGGCTTTCGTCTTGCCAAGGCGGCGGTTTAACCTTACCTGATTGCGCGCAGCATGAAAAAATACCGCGATCATTATTTCGAGAAGGCCAAGCGGGAAAACTATCCCGCCCGGTCGGTCTACAAGCTCAAGGAAATCGACAAAGCCTTGAGAATTCTGCGTCCCGGCGCGAAAATCCTCGACCTGGGAGCCTCGCCCGGGTCCTGGAGCCTGTTCGCCGCCGAAAAAGTCGGACCTGCCGGCCTGGTCGTGGCCGTGGATTTGAACCCGCCGGGCACGGAGTTTCCCAGAAACGTGACCTTTGTGCAAGACGACGCCTTCTCTCCCGGACCGGAATTGAGCCGGTTGCTCGCGGCCACCTCGCCGTTCGACGTCATCATCAGCGATATGGCCCCAAAAACCACCGGGATCAAGCTCACCGACCAGACGCGCTCGCTGGAACTGTGCGAATGCGCCTTTGAATTGTCCAAACGGCACCTGCGCCAGGGCGGCCACCTGCTGGTCAAGATTTTCCAGGGCCCGGACTTCAAGGCCTTCATGGACTCGCTCAAACCGTACTTCACCACGGTCAAGGGCTTCAAGCCCGAAAGCTCGCGCGCCGAAAGCAAGGAAATGTTCCTGGCCGCCCTCGGCGCCAAATTCAGCCCGGGCGAGGGCGGGGATGAGGGTGGGGTAACGGAGGAACGGTAGCGGGGTAGAACGCCTCCGGCGGCCAAAGGGGCGTTGCCCCTTTGGAAACCCCACCGGGGGGGATAATCCCCCCCGGCCCCCCTTGGTAAGGGGCCGGGGTTACCAACCATTGTCCATTCTAAAGCGGGGGCCGGGGGCGGCAGCCCCCTGGAAAAGGAACAGTGGTTCTGGTTTTCAAGCGTAAGGTGGGCCAGAGCATACACTAGATACGCAGTAGTAGGTAGTCGCCCCCTTGGAATCCCTTTCCATTCAACATTTTATTTGACGGCAACCACATTTCATTACTAAAATTTTTAGGAAAAGGGGTCTGGGGAAAAACCCTTTTTAAAAAAAAGGGTTTTTCCCCAGATCTTTTTCCCAAAATTCTTCGGAGGATTCGTTTCATGGCTGGACATAGCAAATGGAAAAACATCCAGGTTCGCAAGACCGCGCAGGACAGCAAGAAGAGCAAGTTTTTCACCAAGGTGACCAAGGAACTCATGCTCGCCGCCAAGGCCGGGGGCGGCGATCCGTTCACCAACGCCCGGCTGCGTTCGGCCATCGCCGCGGCCAAGGCGGTCAACCTGCCCAAGGACAAGATCGACGTGGCGATCAAGAAAGGTTCGGGCGAGATCGCCGGCGAATCCTACGACGAGGTGAACTACGAGGGCTACGGTCCGTCCGGGGTGGCCATTCTCGTCGAGGCGGCCACGGACAACCGCAACCGCACCGTGGCCGAAATCAGAAGCATCATGAGCAAGAACGGCGGCAACATGGGCGAGGCCGGCTGCGTGGGCTGGATGTTCGAGAAAAAGGGCGATCTTCGTTTCCCCAAAGCGGCGGGCGTGACCGAGGACAGGCTCATGGAAATCGGCCTGGAGGCCGGGGTCCAGGATATTTTCGACGACGGCGACGCCTTCGTGGTCCAGACCGATCCCGAGGATTTCTCCGCGGCCCAGGCGGCATACGAGGCCGCCGGACTGGCTCCGGAATCGGCCGAACTGACGCTTGAGCCGGGCACGACCGTGACCGTGGACGCCGAGACCGCGCGCAAACTGTTCAAGCTCATCGAGGCTCTGGAGGACAACGACGACGTGCAGAAGGTGCACGCCAACTTCGATGTGCCCGAAGACGTCCTGGCCGCGATGGGTTAGCGTGTGAGCGCCCCCCGTACGACCGGCGTGATCACCGTCCTGGGCCTGGACCCGGGTTCGCGCGTAACCGGCTATGGCGTGGTGCGCGAGGCTTCCGGCGTGTTGACCCTGGTCAGCGCCGGGACGATCCGCACCGAAAGCCTGGCAACGAGTGACCTGGCCGGCCGATTGGGCCTGATTTTTAAGGGCGTCACCCGGATCATGCGGGAATACCCGCCCGACGAGGCGGCCGTGGAGAACATTTTCGGCGGCAAGTCCGTGGCCTCGGCGCTCAAGCTCGGCCAGGCGCGCGGCGCGGCGCTGGCCGCTCTGGCCGGGGCGGATATTCCGGTCTACGCCTATGAACCGACCAAGGTGAAAAAGAGCCTGGTCGGCGCCGGCCGCGCTGAAAAAACGCAGGTCGCCTTCATGATCGGCCAGCTTTTAGGGAGCAAGGTCAAATTCGCCGCCGACGCCACCGACGCTTTGGCCGTGGCCGTGTGCCACCTGAATCACCGGCGCTTTCTCAAAATGGGGGGGGCCGGATGATCGCTTACGTGCACGGAACGCTGCTTTCCAAGCAGGAAAAGTCCTGCGTCGTGCTCACCCCGGGCGGGGTGGGCTACGAACTGGCCATCTCCGTCAAGCTCGCCGCCAGCCTGCCGCCGCCGGGCGAAAAAATCGAACTCTACGTCCAGACCATCGTGCGCGAGGACGCCATCGATCTCTACGGCTTTCCCACCCAGGAAGAACGCAGCACGTTTGCGGCCCTGATCGATATCGACCGCCTGGGGCCCAAAACCGCCCTGACCATCCTGTCCATGTATTCGCCCGATGAACTCCTGACCATCGCCGTGACCGGCGACCCTTCCGCGCTCGAGCGCGTCTCCGGGATCGGCAAAAAATCGGCCCAACGCATCTTTCTGGAGCTCAAATACCGCTTCGAGGGCAAGGCCGCGCCGCTGACCTTGGCCGGCGCGGGCAAGCCCGCCGGCGTTTTCCTGGACGCCCTGGCGGGTCTGGTCAATCTGGGCTATAAGGACCCCGAAGCCAGGGCCGCCCTGAACACGGTCCTTGAAGCCGAACCCGACCTGGATGTCGCCGGCGCCCTGCGCAAAGCGCTCAAATTCTTGGCGAAGCAGAATACATGACCGACCAAATCCAGAACCCCGACGAAACCATCCGGCCGCACCGGCTCGAAGATTTCATCGGCCAGGACGACATCCGCGCCAATTTGTCCGTCTATCTCCAGGCGGCCAAGGAGCGCGGCCAGGCCCTGGACCACACCCTGTTCTACGGCAGCCCGGGCCTGGGCAAGACCACCCTGGCCCAGATCATGGCCTCGGAACTGGGCGTCAACCTGGTCACCACCTCCGGGCCGGTGCTGGAGCGCAGCGGCGATCTGGCCGCCATCCTGACCAACCTCGGCCGCCACGACATCCTGTTCATCGACGAAATCCACCGCATGCCGGCCACGGTCGAGGAGATCCTCTATCCCGCCTTGGAAGACTTCAAGCTTGACTTGATCATTGGCCAGGGGCCGGGCGCGCGCACGGTCAAGATCGATCTGGAACCCTTCACCCTGGCCGGAGCCACCACCCGCATCGGCCTGCTCACCTCGCCGCTGCGCGACCGCTTCGGCGTCATCTTCCGGCTGGAATTCTATGCCCCAAAGGACCTGGCCCGCATCGTCACCCGGGCGGCGCGGATCGTGGGTGTGGAAATCACCCCGGAAGGGGCGCTGACGCTTGGCCAGCGTAGCCGGGGAACGCCGCGCATCGCCAACCGCCTGCTGCGCCGGGTGCGCGACTTCGCCCTGGTCGAGGGCGTGCGCCGCATCGACATGGACATCTGCAAGCTGGCGCTCGACCGCATGGACGTCGACCCGCACGGCCTGGACCAGATGGACCGCAAGATCCTCTCCACCCTGATCGCCAACTACGGCGGCGGCCCGGTCGGGGTCAAAACCCTGGCCATCGCCTGCGCCGAGGAAGTCCGCACCATGGAAGAAATCTACGAACCCTACCTGATCCAGTGCGGCCTGATCAAACGCACCTCGCGCGGCCGCGTGGCCACGCCCAAGGCGTATGCGCACTTGAAGATGGTCATGGAGTAGGTTTAAAGCGGGGGCCGGGGGCGGCAGCCCCCTGGGAAAAAACAGTGGTTCTGGTTTTGGGTTTCTCAAAACAAGGGCCAGAGACGACGACGCCATCTTTTCGCCGAACATTGGCTTTCGCCAGGACATCCCCAATATTTATTTTACAGGAGATGCGACCATGGACATGACCGGCAATACGATCCTCATCACCGGCGGCGGTTCCGGTATCGGCAAAGCCCTGGCCGAGCAGTTCCACACGCTCGGCAATCAGGTGGTCATCGCCGGCCGGCGCCGGGAGGCGTTGGACTCCGTCACCGCCGCCAACCCAGGCATGAAATCAGCCTTGGTCGACGTGCAAGACCCGGCCGCGCTGGATGCCTTTGCCGCGCGGATCGCCGCAGAGTACCCATCGCTCAATATTCTGATCAACAACGCCGGCATCATGAAACCGGAAAACCTAAAAGACCCCTCTGAAAGCTTCGCCGTGGCCGAGGTGACCGTGGCCACCAACCTGCTCGCGCCGATGCGCCTGACCAAGGCCCTGTTGCCCGTGCTCCTGAAACAGCCCCGCGCGGCGGTCATGAACGTCTCCTCCGGCCTGGCCTTTCTGCCCCTGGCCATGACCCCCACCTATTGCGCCACCAAGGCGGGAGTCCACTCCTATTCGCAGTCGCTGCGCTATCAGCTCAAGGACACCGCGGTGCAGGTGATCGAGCTCGCGCCGCCGTACGTGGCCACCGAACTGATGGGAGCCGAGCAGGCCAAGGACTCCCGCGCCATGCCGCTGGCCGAATTCATCGCTGAAGTCATGGAAATTTTGCGGACGCGGCCGGATGCCACGGAAATCCTGGTGCAGCACGTCTATCCGCTGCGCTTCGCCGCCGAGCAGGGCCAGGCCAAATACGAGGAATTCTTCCAGGTCTTCAACAGCGCCATGACCGGCCACTAGGCCGGGCGGGAGTGGGGGGGAAGAAAAGAGGAATCGGGGGGAAACGCCATGCCCACGCCGTCCAAGCTTATCTTTCTTCCCGGCGTTTCCGGAGACACCACGTTCTGGCGACCGGTCGGGGACCTGTTGACCCATCCCGGCGTCCGGGTCCACCTGGGCTGGCCGGGCTTCGGTCCCACGCCGGCGGCCCCGGACGTCAAGGGAATAGACGATCTCGTGGCCCTGGTGCTCGGTGAAATCGACCAACCCACCGCCTTGGTCGCCCAGTCCATGGGCGGCGTCATCGCCATCCGCGCGACGCTTGCGCGCCCGCAACTCGTGACGCACCTGGTTTTGACCGCCACTTCCGGCGGCATCGATACCACCGGCCTGGACGTCTCTGATTGGCGTCCGGCGTTTATCCGGGCGAACCCAAACTTTCCCGCCTGGTTCATCAACTACAAGCCGAACCTCGCCGTCGATCTCGGCGGCATTGCCGCGCCGGCCCTGCTCCTGTGGGGCGATGCGGACCCGATCAGCCCGGTCGCCGTTGGCCGGCGGCTTGCGGAACTTTTGCCCAACGCCGAGCTGCATGTGATCCCCGGCGGCAACCACGATCTCGCCCAGGTCCATGCGTTGCGCGTGGCGCCGCTCATTGATGCCCATCTCAAGACGGTCATGGAGTAAAAGAATCGGGGGAAACCACCTTGTGAACAAAAGGGGGGGCCAACACCCTTTTCTAAAAAGACTTTTCCTTTTATATTGGCATAATATCCTCGCCGCACAGGAGGCCGTACAAGGAACACCTATGAAAACCGAGCAACTGGTTGGTCAACCGGGAAATACGTGGGACCGTCTTCCCAGCCTCAGCGGGGAGGCGAGCTTTGTTTTAATTTTCGGTGCGGTGGATCGCCTGAAAGATCCGGCGCTGTTTGGCCTGGTGCGGACCATGTATCCCCGGGCCTATCTTATGGGCTGCTCCACGGCCGGAGAAATTGCCGGAACACGTGTGCTCGACGACAGCGTCACGGTGACAGCCGTCAGCCTCGATCAGGCGCGTGTCGCCCTGGTCAAAACCCGCATCGCGCCCGGTGAAGACAGCCAAGTGACGGGCGAGCGCCTGGCTGGAGAACTGGACCTCGACGGACTGCGCCATGTGCTGGCCTTAAGCGACGGCCTTCAGGTGAACGGTTCCCGGTTGGTGCGCGGCATAACCTCCCAATTGTCTCCAGAGACGTTGGTGACCGGCGGACTGGCCGCGGACGGAGACCGGTTCAAGGAAACCATGGTCTTGGCCGATGCCCCGGCTCAAAGCGGCATCGTGGCGGCTCTGGCTTTCTACGGTCCCGGCTTGCGTCTCGGCTGGGGCTCGGTGGGAGGCTGGGACATCTTCGGTCCCAAACGGCTGGTCACCCGGTCCGCGGGAAACATTCTGTACGAATTGGATGGGAAGCCCGTTCTGGAACTCTATAAAAAATACCTCGGCAAGCACGCCGCGGAACTCCCGGCCTCGGCGCTCCTGTTTCCCTTGCGCGTGGAATCCCCGGAAAGCCCGGACAACGGCCTGGTCCGCACCATCCTCAACGTGAACGAAGACGACGGGTCCATGACCTTTGCCGGAGATATTCCGGAGGGTTCCCACGCGACCCTCATGCGGGCCAATTTCGACCGGTTGGTTGAAGGCGCGGCGGCATCGGCCCGGCACAGCCGCTTATCCGGGCCTGGCCAGTGCCTGGCGGTGTGCATCAGTTGCGTGGGCCGCAAGCTCATTCTCAAGCAACGGGTGGAGGATGAGACCGAAGCTGTGGCCGGAGTGTTGGGTGAACAGGCCTTGATGACCGGATTTTACTCCTACGGGGAGATTTCCCCCCTGGCGGGAACCGGATGCAGTGAACTGCACAATCAAACCATGACCATCACCACCTTCAGCGAGGACTAGTCCGTGATTCTTCACCGCCTCCTGGCCCGGCAACTGAAGAAACTTGGCTGCGACCTCAATTCCTGCTCCGATTGGCAAGGTTTTGTGGAGTTGGTCAATACCTCGTATTCCCAGGTCGATGACGACCGGGAGATGCTCGAAAGATCGCTGGAGTTGAGTTCCGTGGAATTGTTGCAGGCAAACGCGGAGTTGCGCAAGACCAACCAATTGCTGCGCGATGAAGTCACAGAACGTAAGCTCGCCGAATCACGGCTCCAGGCCGCTTTGGCGGAAAAGACCATCCTGCTTCGGGAAGTCCATCACCGGGTTAAAAACAATCTCCAAATAATTTCCAGCCTAATCAATTTGCAGACCATGAGATTTCCTGACGGTTCCCTCAAAGATGCCTTCAAACTTATGCATAACCGGGTCCGTTCCATGGCGTTCATACATGATCGTCTCTATCGATCTGAAAATTTTTCTGCAGTTGACATGGCAGAGCATTTTCGAGATTTCATTCCCCAGATAGCCAATAGTTTTATAGACGTTTCACGCCATGTTCGCTACGTAATCGATGCCAAATCTCTTTTATTGAATATCGACAAAGCCGTGCCCTGCGGCCTATTGATCAATGAGTTGATCACAAACGCTTTTAAGCATGCCTTTCCGTGTCGGGATTGTGGAGAAATCAGGATCATTCTCCGCAGGGAAGGAGCGGATGCTGTCATTGCAGTGGAAGACAACGGACAGGGACTGCCTGAAGATTTTAACGTTGAGTCAACGGATTCTCTAGGAATGCAGCTCATTAAGGCTCTTACGCTTCAACTCAAAGGGCGCTTGACGGTATCCAGTAACGGGGGAACCAGTTTTCAAGTCAATTTTCCGGTTTGACGCGAGATTTTCGATAATATGGGATCATCTTATTGCGTATTGATTTTCTCACGCGAAAGATCCTCGAAAATCTTCATGGCCGCCAGGCCCCCTTGGCCCACGGCGGTGATGATCTGGCGTGCCCCGCCGCCACCGGTCACATCCCCGGCGGCGTAAACTTTGGGGACGCTGGTGCGCATGCGCTCGTCCACCTTGATGTCGCCCTCCTTGGTCAATTCGCAACCCAAGGCGATCGCCGGTTCGGTGTTGGCCGTCTCGCCGATGGCCACGAACACCCCGTCCACGGCGATCTCGCGGATTTCCTCTGTCTTGGCGTCCTTGACGCGCACACCGCGCACCGCCTTATCACCCACGATCGCCTCCACCTGGGATTCCATGACCAGCGGAATGCTTTCGCGTTTGACCGAATCCTGCAGATATTGCTCGGCTTTAAACCGGTCGCGGCGGTGGATGACGGTCACGTCCACGCCCAAGTTTTTCAGGTACAAGGCGTCGGTGAGCGCGGTATTGCCGCCGCCGACCACCGCCACCTTGCGGCCCTTGTAGAGGTAGCCGTCGCAGGTGGCGCAATAGTTCACGCCGTGGCCGAAAAATTCGATCTCGCCCGGAACCCCGATCTTTTTCCAGGTCGCCCCGGTGGCGATGAGCAGGGCCTTGGTCCGGATTTCCAACGTCGCGGTCTTGACCGTCAGGCCTTCCGGCCCGGTCTCGAAAGCGCTCGGCTCTTCATACACGATTTCGCAGTACTGCCTCGCCTGGGCGGCGGTGATATCCATGAGGGCCACGCCGGCGATCTGTGCGTATCCCGGATAGTTCTCGACCACCGGGGTCAGCGACACTTGGCCGCCGAGGGCGTTTTTCTCCAGCACCAAGGTTTTCAGTCCTGCGCGGCCGGCATAGATGCCGGCGGTCAATCCCGCCGGACCGGACCCGAGGATGACAAGGTCCGCCTCGATGCGTTCGCCCGGCGCCCGGCGCAGGGCCGCAATCAGGCTTTGGGCGTCCCTGAGGGTCGCCAGTTCGGCCACAAAACGCTGTTCGGGCTCCAATCCCATCAGGGTAAGCTGATCGTTGATCACCGTATGCGGCACGCTGCTGACGCCATGCAGATCGGCCAGTTGCCGGGCCTGGGAAATATCCACGCACCAGGCCTCGATCAGGCCCGGGCGTTCGACCGCGGTCTTAAAAGCGTTGATCACCTGGCTCGGGCAATAAGGGCAAGTCGGACTCACAAAGACCTTGATAAGCCGCCTGGTGTTCAAGGCCGACAGCAATTCCCGTGATTCCTTGGCCAAACCGGAGTCACGCCGGGAGATCATGAGCACAGCTTCGAGAAACGATCGTCCTTCCTCGGCCAAAGGCGCGCCGACGTACCGGATGGCGTAGCGCTCCGGTTCCAAAAGCAGGGTGGGGGAGAAGTCCGCCCCTTGTTTTTTGGCTTCCTCGCTGTCTAACAAGGCGTGATGCAATACGATTTTATCCGATATGCGGGAGAGATCGCGGCAGAAGGCGGTGGCGAACTCGTTGACCTGGTCGTTTTGGCCCGGTTGGGTGAAGATGTGGATGTTGACCGGGTTGACCAGGGTTTCAAACAGCGTGGCGAGCTGTTCGCGGTGTTTTTCGGGCAGTATCCATGTGTCCCCGGCCGTTTGGGCAGCTTTGTCCGCTTGGACCGGTTGGGGAGACGGGGCAGGGGAGTCCTTTTCCCTCATGACTGTTCCTTTGCCGAACACGCCGGCGAGTTTGTCGAAGAGATTCATAGTCTTTCATGGAAATTTTTCGCGGCAGAGTCAATCCCCCTTGCGCGCCAGGCCCGGTACCGGCTAAACGGGTGAAACAAAACGAATCATAAGTTGCGCGGGAGGAGAATCCATGGTCCTGATGGAATGGAATGACAAGCTGGCCACCGGCCTCACGGAAATCGACGCCCAGCACAAGCGCCTGGTGGCAATGGTCAACAGCCTGCACGAAGCCATGAAGATCGGCAAAAGCCGCGAGATGGTTTCTAGCCTGATCGGGGAACTCAAGAATTACGCCAGCACCCATTTCGATACCGAGGAAAGGCTCATGGAGCGCTTTAAGTTTCCTGGGCTTGCCGCCCACCGCGTCGAGCACAACCGGTTCATCGAAAAAGTCCTGGATTACGACCTGAGCCTGCAGGAGGGATCACGCGTGGCGCCCCTGGATGTCATGATGTTTCTCAAGAGTTGGCTGGTCAGCCATATCCAGGGTACGGATCAGAAATACGCGCCATTCCTCAAGGAAAAAGGCGTAAAGTAATCAAATACTGCGATGTACATGAAATGCCAATATGCCTTATTCGTCATTATTTCTCGATGCTATCTTTGCTCTAATCAATGCGCCGGCACCAAAAGGCTTCGGTTCGGTAAGGGAAGATGATGGTTTTCTTCTGGCGCAGCGCCGGATGCGACTCTATCAAGGTACGCAACTGGCCAGCTACGTTCGCCCTCTCTTGCTCCGGCAGAGCCGCGATGAAGCTAACCGAGAGGAAACGGTCGAGAATCACCTGTTGTGGGGTTCCCACATGCTGATATACGAACGCGGTTCGTTCCAGTGGTGTGAAATACTGGCCAGTGAACGACATGCGCCAATTACCATTATGGAAGCGCGGAGCATCCCCCTCGTAGGGCATGATGATTCCGGTGATAGCGGCCACCCAATCAACCGATTCGTCGCGGACATTCCAAACAAGGCCGAGCCTGCCACCGGGTCTGAGAACGCGGTGGATTTCTCGAAGCGCGGCCTTTGTTGCAAACCAATGAAACGCTTGCGCACAAAGCAAGGCATCCACGGAGTCCGCATCTAGTGGAATTGTCTCGGCAGTTCCGGCAAGAACTCGCAGATCAGGCAGACTTACGGCCAACTGAGCGCGCATCTCATCGACAGGCTCCACTGCAACTACTTTGGCCCCCGCTTGAACCAACAGCTTTGTGAATTTGCCAGTGCCGGCACCGAGATCAACCACAGTCATATTTGCCGTGATGCCGAATTCGCCGATGAGCCATGGTAAAATATCGGGGGGATATCCCGGGCGTCCCCGTGCATAGGTTTGCGCTCCAGAGGAAAATCCCTGTTGTGCTGCTGCATGGATTTCAGTCATGGTCCTTGCTGTCCGGTTAATCTGAAAGAAAGTTGGAAATATTTTAGGGTTGCGGGCTCGTTTTTCCCGCCTCCAGTCCCACGGCCGCGCGCAGGGCGGCGATTTCGTGGGGCGTAAGTTCCCGGCAGGCTCCATTGGGCAGGTCGGCCAGTTCGATCGGACCTTGCGAAATGCGGATGATGCGCAGGACGGTCAGCTCCAGGTCGCGGCACATGCGCCTGATTTGGCGGTTGAGCCCTTGGATGAGCACCATGGTCAGCCAGGTGCTTCCGTCGGGGCGCGGAGTATCGGTTTTCAGGCCGATGGGGGCGAGTTTGTCGCCCTCGGCCAGGGTCATGCCCTGGCGCATGCGGCCGAGTTTGTCCGCGGTGAGTTCGCCCCGGACCAGGACGCGGTAGGTTTTGGGCAGGTGCCATTTGGGGTGGGTGAGGCGGTAGGCCAAGTCGCCGTCATCGGTGAGCAGGAGCAGGCCTTCGGAGAAATAATCCAGGCGGCCGACCGGGAACAGCCGCGAGGTTTTGGCTTGGTTCGGCAGCAGGTCGAGCACGGTTTGACGTTTTTGCGGGTCTTTGGCGGTGGTGACGACCATGGCAGGCTTGTGGAGCAGGAACACGGCGTGCGCCGTTTTGGAGGGCTGGGCGATGGGGCGACCGTCGAGGCTGACGACGTCGGCGGCGGGATCGACGCTGACGCCTGGAGTCGCAACGGTCACGCCGTTGACCGCAATGCGGCCGGCCAGGATAAGTTCGTCGGCGGCGCGGCGCGAGCAGACGCCGGCCTGGGCCAGGGCCTTGTTCAGGCGCAGCCTGACTGCGGGATTGGCCGTAGCGCGGTCCGTGGCCTGGCCTGGGGCGGGCGATGCGGAGTCTTTGGGGAATTTTCGTTTGGTCATGGCGGCTTTCGCGGCGCGGTTTGGTTTCCGAATGCGGTCAACCGGGCCGGTGCCGATGGATAGCACATCTTCCGAAGAAAGGCACCAGAAAAAGATGAAGTATTGCTTAATGTTTTTTGGGTCGATTTTCAATCAATATTACGGGGAGTAAAAAGTAAGATACTTTTTGCTCCCGCTAATAATTGATGATCCTGTCCGCCATTTTCACTTGCTCATAGAGGAATTTCATATTGGAAAGCTTAACGCGCTCGCTTTCATCCACCCCGTGGACGAGCATGCACTTTCCTCAAGCAGCCAAAAGGCCGTCGCTCAAAGCGAAAAGCTTGGCTTCCTCCGCGAGAGGGAATCGTTCGCAATCCCCGGCATACAGATCGACGGCGGGGCCGTTCAGAAAAAGGGTAACGTCTTCGCCTTCGTTGAGCAGGAAGTTGCCGAACCTGAGCGCGTTCCATTTGATCTCGGGATCATTGCTCGACAGGATAAGAAGTATTTTCATAGTCGATTCTCCGAGCTTTTTTCAATCAAATTATCCGATCAAAAACTTTATGTAAAGGCGCCAGGACAATTCATGAATGAAGTTCCCGTAAAATCGGCCTCCAGAATTCCCTTTAGATCATTTTTAACCTTATTTTCATATCTCGGCCTCTCATTCTTTAAAAAACGATCCTGGGCTATTTTCGCGCCTCGCGTTCAGGGCATGGAAAGAAAGGAGGGGCTTCCGCCGTCTGGAGGTTCTTCGGCCTCGCCTCAGCCTCGTCTTAATATTAAAGTTAACATAATTTACATTATGGGACAAATAATCAGGCAGGCGGGGAGGGGCAAACGGCCTCTCGCGCCGGCTCGGGCCAGGCCCTCGGGCCTTTGGCCGCAAAGCCGTCGATCCTTCAGGGGTCAACTCACGAAGCGGGAAAAATCGTACGCTAAGCTTCTGCAAGTGTCCTAAGCGGCCGAAATTAACCCTGCCCGACCAGCTAACTTTACCGCCTGACGTATAGGTCAGGTTGATGCGCTCTCAACCCAACGGCGACTGATGTGGCAAAAGCCTGTCTTTAACATCTTTCCTCGAATTGTTCAGCACTTACACGGTCGGAATTGACCCGCACGCATGGACTATCCCGCATCAAGTTACTGGGTATCAAGGGCGAGAGAGTAAAACAGCTGCGGTTAAAAATCTGGGGAAATAAACCCGGGGAAAGGCCGCACCATTCCCCGGGTTCACTCCTGTATGGCCTTGCAGGCCACTTTGGCTCAGCCCTTTGTGGCCGGGGCGTCGTTGACGTAGGGCATGGGGATCCACCGGCAGCCGGAACCGGCTTTGGCCAGCCTGCCCACGCCCGGGAAGGTGATGTGAGCGTCGGCGACTAGGTAGCCTTCGTCGGCGGCCTGGGCAAAGGCGAGTCTGCGCCGCGCCGTCGCTGCTTTGGGATCGGTGTCGAAACCGATGGACACGTTCGGGTCCGGGAATTGGACCTCGCCGATATGGATGATGTCCCCCCAGAACACGAGCTTCTCACCGCCGCTTTCCAGCACGTAGAAGCTGTGCCCGGGCGTGTGCCCCGGCGCGGGCAGCGAGCGAATGCCCGGGAACAGCTCCGTCTCGCCGTCGAACAGACGGACCTTCCCGGCCTCCATGTAAGGGCCGACCTTCGCCTTGGCCTGGTCGAACGTATGTTTGTGATGCGCAGCGGCGGTCTCCTTGTTGGCCATATTCATCCAATAATCCGTTTCTGCGCGGTTGACGTGCGCCGTGGCGTTGGGAAAAATAAGCCTTCCGGCCGCCGTCATGCCGCCGATGTGGTCCCCGTGCAGGTGTGTGACGAGAATGTCGGTGATTTGGTCTGGCTTGTAGCCGGCAGCGCTTAGGCCCGCTTCGAGTTTGCCGAGCGTGGGCCCCAGAAGCTCCCCGCCACCGGTGTCCACGAGGAGTAGGCGCTCGTCCTTGACGATGAGAAAGGCGTTCACCGAGAGGTCAACCGGCGATTTCGCCCAGGACGCCCGCATGAGCTTTTCGATATGCTCCGGGCTGCCATACAATAACTTGGTGGGTATGGAGACCGTGCCGTCGGACAGGGCGATGACGTCCACATCGCCGATCTTCATGCGCCAGAAACCGGTTTGGCTTTGGCCGAGTTTCGTCTTGGATGGCGCGTCCTGGGCCGGCGCGTCCGCCGGGAGGCCGGCAACCGCGCCGATCATGGCCAACCCCGCCGCTTGGAGGAACTGTCTGCGTTGGAACATCTCTGCGATCTCCTAATTTCCTGAGCGATTACTGGACACTTTCTCCGGCCGCTTCGCCGGACCGCCTTGTCCCTTGCCGCTTCGGGCGGTGGGAGGGGAGCGGTCCGAAGTCTTTTGCCTGAACTTTCGGTGCGCAAAAAAATTCGCTTTTTGGGGTAACCCCAACCAATGGCTCAATTGCGGGCCTGGATAACCGAGGCGGCGTAGCCATAACAACGAATACGGGCCGTGAACCCTGTATTCCGTAGTACCGACGCGTCCAATGCCTCCATAAATGCGTGCATCACGTCAGATGTTCGAAAGTTCTCAAGCCGATACCGAACTTCGACAAATGCTGGATGACCACGGCCATGCCGCACTGCCACGTACATGATATGCACATTGTCAAGCGACGCCTTGAGAAGGCCCGTGCAATGCTCTGTCGATTCGGCTGTGAGACAGGATATAACTTCCTCCATTGGCATTTTGTCGACGGGGAAAAAGAAGGTAACATTTGGCATTAAATTGCCTCCCTACACGTTTAAAAGCTGTCTTCCGATGGGCATATAGAGTGATACGCCGGAAGGGAGTTTTTCAATGGGTGACTTCCTGTCGCTATCCCATCTCGCCATCCAGCGGTGCTCATGTCGCCTGTCAAGGCCTACGGCATGGAGAGGCATGGGGGTGGTGGCAAGCTGACGCAGGGGGTCGGGGCCGGTGTGACAGAGCAACAGACACTGCCCCTCCTCCACGCCGGGAGCCATGTCGATGCCGTCATAGAGATTGCGGTGCCAATCGGTTATCTGGTTTTGCCAGCTGGCGAAGTTGCCTCCGCCCTTTTCCCGGTAGGCGTCGCTGGTCAGTACCTCGGGCCCTGTCACTGTATGGATGGCCAGATAGGTGGGGCAGCCGGGTGTCAGGGCCTTGAAACGCTGCGAGCTGCGAAAGCCGGGCACGGAGATCAGGGCGGGCAGTTTGGTTCGGCTGTAGAAGTTATTCCAGTCGGCTTCCTGGGTAGAATTGACGAAGTTGCATTCAACGGTGTAGATCATGCCAATAATCCTCCTTTACAACTGTTTGGCCGATAAGGCCGTTATGCTGGTTAATGATAGAACTCCATATACCACCCGGTTAAACGCATTCAAAACGAATATTTGACAAGGTGCAGTGACATTCGCTCAAGTTGGGCGGTTCCAAATATTTTGTGGCGGTTGGCGATGCGACGAAAAATTCCCAGCAGCACGGCGCTCCTGGCCTTCGAGACGGCGGCGCGACACGGCAGTTTCTCGCGAGCTGCCGAGGAACTTGCGTTGACAGAAGGAGCGGTCAGCCGCCAGATCGCGCGGCTGGAGGACGCATTGGGAGTCGTGCTGTTCGAACGTATTGGGAATCGCGTGCGCCTGTCCGTGATCGGCGCTCGGTACGCGGAGCAGGTGCGCGAAGTCCTCGACCGCCTGGAACGCGACAGCCAATGCCTGATGGCTCAAGCCAGCGACGGAGGCAGCCTCAATATTGCGGTTATACCCACATTCGCCAGCCGCTGGCTGATTCCGCGTCTGAAACGATTCCAGGACCGGCATCCGGGTATCACGGTGCATTTGGCCGAACGGGCCGATCCGTTCCCACTGCCGGCCAGCGGGTTCGACGCAGCCATTCACTTCGAGCATCCTGCGTGGACCGGCATGCATTGCCACGCGCTGTTCCAGGATGTGCTGATACCCGTTTGCCACCCCACACTGCTGCCCGGTGAGGCAAGCCAAGCGCCTCTCGATAGCCTGCCTCGCCTGCATAAGCGGAGCACGCCAGATGCATGGCGCAGCTATGCGCGGGAGGCCAATATCGATCTGACCAATCCAGCGGTCGGCGCAAACTACGATCTCTTTGCCATGCTGATCGAAGCGGCTCTGGCTGGACTTGGTGTTGCGCTGGTTCCACGCCAGTATGTGGAGGACGAACTTGCACAGGGTCGGTTGGTCGCGCCGTGGCCAGCGGCTAAAAGCTTCGCCAAACGGTATTGCTTGGTCCTGCCCGAGTCAGAGGATGTTCAATCCGGGCCAATGCGGGCATTCGCCGACTGGCTCATTGGGGAAGTCAAGTCTCAACAGCGCTCTCCTTTGCATAACCCAAGATAAAGTGTTCATGCATTCCGAGGCGAACCAATGGTCGTAAGACCTCCACGTGGGGTTACCCCTTTCTTTTGCGTCGTGACATAAGCTCAAGCAGCTTGACCTGCCGCCTTTGGCGTCAAGTTAAGGTATACCCTAGCCGGGCGTCAGGTCAGGGGAGCAAATTGCGTCAAGCTAGGGCCGATTTCGGCTTTTCCTGACACAATTTGTCCGGACTCATAGGCTTCAACCGGACACTCAGGACGTTAGCGTACGATTTTTCCTCTTTCGTGAACGGAGGCCCTTCAGCTGACTTTTGCCTCGGCGTACCGTACGCTATTTTTAGAGATGGATTTCAAGGCGGAGGCCGTCATGGCGGCAAGCAGTCGATTCCGACTTACAGCGGGCGGCATGTTGATGGCGGGCTTTGCGGCATTCGTCTTGGCGGCCTGCGCGGCTCCCAACGCGACCGAGGACCCGTCGCGGCAGACCGGACGCCGTTCCTTGTCCCCGGAAGCGGAGCCCGGCGCCTGCCCGGCTCCAGGGACGGAAATCGCCACCTCGCTCGGCGTCACTCTCAAGTTCGCCGCAAGGGAAGGTTTGGTCTGTTCGCTGACAACCTCGGCGTCCGACAGGTATCAGACATTCGGCCTCGTCACGCAGGTCAACAGCATGAATTACGCGGCCGACAAGGAGGCGATCGCCACGCTGTGGCCCCTGACGGTAGGCAAAACGGTTCGATTTACGGCCAAGCGGGGAAGCTACGAGTGGATTGCGGCTTACACGGTCACGGAAAAGAAGGACATCATCGTCAAGGCCGGGACTTTTCCCGTCTATGTCGTCGTCTACGAAGAAACGCAGACCAGCAAGAAGATCGCCCCGTCACACAGCGACATCTATCACAGCGTCTGGACCTTCTACATTTCCACCGACGTCGGCTTTTTCGTGAAAATGGATTACGAAAGCATTTCCGGCGGCCCGTCGGCCTACTATCCGCACACGCCCTGGGAAGCGGTATCGATCACCCCGCCCCCAAATTAAAGGGAGCGGGAAAATTTCTTTATTTTCCCGCTCCCTTTTGTCCGGTTCATGTGGGACTTGCCTTATTTGACCGCCCTGCTCTCGCCCTTGGATTTGCCTTTGCCTTTGGACTTGCCTTCGCCTTTGGTTTCCGACTCGGGCCGGCGGCCGCCGCCCGTGCTCATGAGATAGATCTCGTGGGGGTCCAGGATGAGCACAACCGAGCCGTCGCCCATGATGGTCGCCCCGGAGATGCCGCGCATGTCAAACTCGCTGAGATAGGTGCCAAGGGGCTTGATGACGATTTCCTGGCGTTCCAAGAGCCGGTCCACGATCAAGCCGATGCGCCGCTGGTTGTCTTGGAGAATGACCACGGGAACGATCTCGCGGTCATCAACGTCAGCTGGAAGTTCAAGAATTTCGCGCATTTCAATCAGACCCAGAACCTCCCCGCGCAAGGTGACGGCCTTGCGCTTGTTGACCTCGGTCATCTTGGCCACTTCGATTTTGGTGGTCTCGGACACGGAGTCGAGCGGAATGGCGTAGGTGGCCTTGTTCACGGACACCATCAGGGCATCGATGATGGCCAGGGTGAGCGGTAAAGTCAAAATGAACTTGCTGCCCTTGCCCACGGTGCTCACTACGCTGACCGTTCCCTTGAGGTTTTTGATGTTGGTGCGCACGACATCCATGCCCACGCCCCGTCCGGAAATGTCGGTGACTTTCTCGGCCGAGGAAAATCCAGGAGCGAAGATAAGCTCTACGGCTTCCTGGTCGTCCAAATTCTTGGCTTCTTCCGAGCTGATGACGCCTTTGCGCACGGCCACTTCGCGCATCTTGACCGGATCGATGCCGCGGCCGTCGTCCTCGACCTCAATGGCCACGGAATTGCCCCGGTGGTAGGCGCGCAAAAAGACCTTGCCGATCGGCTGTTTGCCATTGGCGACCCGCTCTTCCTCGGGCTCCAGCCCGTGGTCCACGCTATTGCGGATCAGGTGCACCAGCGGATCGCCGATGACCTCGACCACGCTTTTGTCCAGTTCTGTCTCTTCTCCTTCCATGATCAGGTTGATTTCCTTGTTGATTTTGCGGGAAAGGTCGCGCACCAACCGGGGAAACCGGGAAAAGACCGTGGACACCGGAACCATGCGCACCTTCATGATGGTGTCCTGGAGGTCGTCGGATATCCTGGCCATGGCGTAGGTGGTCTCGGTGAGCTGCTGGGCGATGTGCTGGACATCGGTCTTGCCCTCCTCCAGGGAGCGGGCAAGCAGGGTATACCGGTTGCGGTTAATGATCAGCTCGCCAATTAAGTTCATGAGATGGTCGAGCTTTTCATGGTCGACGCGGATGGTCGAAGAAACCTTGGGTTTTTCGGCCGCTGGCGCGGGGGCCGCAACCGGGCTCGCTGGTTTGGCGGGCGCGGGAGCCGGTTTCGGAGGAGGCGGCGCGGCAACCGCCGGTTTGGGCGCGACGGCCGGCGCGGCCGGTTTCTCTGGCGGCACGGTTTCGACCCGTGCCGTCGGTTTTGGCTGTTCCGGGGCGGGTTTGGGCGGAGCCGCTTCGGGTTTGGGTTCCGGTTTCGGGGCTTCTGAGGCGGCGGGCGGCGCGGCTTCGGCCTTGGGCGGCTCCGCCTCGGCTTGCGTCTCGCTGCCCAAGGTAGTGAAGAGCTTCGCCAGCATGTCCCCGAGGATGGAGCATTCCTGCTCCAGGATATCTTGCATGGCGTCAAAAGGCAGGTCGGCCTTGCGGGCGCCGTCCACCAGCCCGGCGGTGCGCTCGGCGTAAGTCTTGTGGTCGTTAAAGCCCATGTACCCGGTCGAGTGCTGGATGGTGATCAGGGAACGGTACAAACCATCCACGGCGACCTTGTCCGCAGGGTCCTTGCGCAGCGTTTCCAGGGCCAGGTCGATGTTTTCCAGTTGCTGGGCCACTGTCTGCTTGAAGAGGACGATGTTTTCCGGATCTTCCAGCGGCTTTTCGGCGGGCGCTCCCGCCTCTTTTTCTTCCGTAGGCCCAGCGGCTTCGGCTTCGGATGCAAGCAGTGGTTCCGGGGCCTCCTGTCCAGCGTCCGTCGGCGGTTTGGAGGCCCCGGCCGACCGGATAAGCGGCACTTTGCCGGTCTCGACGGCTTTGCGCAGTCTGCCCACCAAGGGGGCGATATCGAGCGGCTTAGCCAGGTTGTTGCTGATCTCGATGTTTCCGACGAGCGATTCGATCAGATCCACAACGCCGAGCAGCATGTCCACCATGGGCTGGGATGACTGGATCTCACCCTTGCGAACCTTGTTGAGCAGGGTTTCGGCCTCATGGGTTAAGGCGTTGAGTTCCTTATACCCCAGGATGCCGCTGTTGCCCTTGAGGTTATGGAAATACCGGAAAATATCGTTGACCAGTTCGCCCGGCTCCGGCGTGTGCTCGAGTTCGAGCAGCGAACGGTTCAAATTTTCGATGATTTCCCGCGCCTCTTCCATGAAGTCGTTGAGATGGCCCTCGCCGATGGAGGTCAGGGTGTAGGGCGTGGGGTCGAAATCCGGATTGGGCGGAAATTCCTCGTATTCCTCCTCTTCGCTGGGCTCGGGAGCGGCCGCGACCGCTTCTGCGGCCGGCTCCGGGGCTGGCTCGGCGACCGGCTCCGGGGCCGGAGCGGCGGGGGGAACGGCGGGCTGGGGCGGGGACGGCATTTCCGGCGCTTGAACATGGGGCGGGGCGGGTTCCGGCGCCGACTGGCCTGCAAGGATGGCCTCGATGCGGGCGATGGTCGGGGCGGTGTCGTAGGCGCCCTCGACTCCGGAGGTTTCAAGGGAATCGATCATGGTGCGCAGGCCGTCGGTTGCGGCCAAGATCACGTCCATGATCTCGGCGGTCACGCGCATGTTGCCCTTGCGCAGTTCGTCGAGGATGTTTTCCGCCTTGTGGGCCAAACCGTTGATGCTGTTCAATCCCAAAAAACCCGAGGCTCCCTTGAGGGAATGCATGGGCCGGAAGATTTCATTGAGAAGGCTCAAGTTGCCCGGATTTTTCTCAAGCTCCAGCAGGTTGGGCTCGATCGTCTCCAGATGCTCCTTGGCCTCGACGATGAAATCGGCGAAGAGTTCGGGGTCCATGAATTCCTGGCTCATAAGGATTCCTCGCGGCTTGGCGTATCCATGGGCAACGCCTAGCCCAACAGCATCTTGACGTTTTTGACCATGGTCTCGGGTTGGGCCGGTTTGACCATATACAAATTAGCCCCGAGCCCCAACCCCTTCTGGATGTCTTTCTCCTGTCCCTCGGTGGAGAGCACCACGATCGGCACGTCTCGGTAGGCTTCCTGTTCGCGCACGGTTCGGATGAAGGTGAATCCGTCCATGCGGGGCATATTGATGTCGGAGATGATCAAATCGACTTTTTCCTCGGAATAGAGTTTCTCCAAGCCGTCCAGCCCATCTTCGGCGATGATCACCTTGAAGCCTTCCTTCTTCATGATGAAGGCGACCAGATTGCGCACCGTCTTGGAATCGTCGACTATCAAAATTCGCTTGGCCATGGTGTTCTCCTTAGGCCTTCATCACTTTATGAAACAAACGGCTGACAGAAACGATCCTGATCAGTTTCTCCCCGGTCCGAAGCAGGCCGGCCAAATACGCGGCCCCGGTCCCAATCTGCTGTTCCATGTTCCAATCCGCGTCAGCGCCTTTGGCCCGGTGCATGGCCGCGATGGAGCGCACCTGCATGCCCAGGCGAAGGCCGCGAAACCGGCAAACAATGACAAAACGGGACGGTTCCTCCTGCTCCCCCTGGCCGATGCCCAGGAGCACGCCCATGTCGATCAAAGGCGTCACCCGGCCCCGCAGATTGACGATCCCGGACAAAAACGGCGGCGCGGCCGGAAGTTTGGTCGGCTGGGGCGCCCGGATCACCTCGGAAACAAATTCCATGGGCACGCCGAACATCTCTTCGCCGACAAAAAAACCGACCAACTGCAACTGGCTGGCCTGGGCCAAGCCTTTTTCCAGGGCCTCGTCCTCGTCCTCCAACTCGGGCCGGTCCGGATCATCGGCCGCTCCGGCCGCGAAACCGGCCACGGCTTCCACCGCCGCGGGCCTGTCCAGACGCGACCCGGCCAAGCGATTCTTCCAGTCCAGGCCGAGATATTTTTCCATGAAGGCCTGTTCGCTTTCGCTCGCGCGCAACGGCGCCGCGCTTTCCTCGGGCGTGACGACGGCCGTCTTGAAATAATCTTCCAGGTTTGTCATGCGTCCATGATCTCTTTGGCCAGGCGCTCGTATTGCATGGCCCCTCTACTCTGCGGGGCCACCTCGAAGATCACCATGCCCTTGGCGCTGGCCTCGCGGAATTGGGTGTCGAGTTCGATAACCGTCCTAAACATCTTGTCCCCGAGCTTTTTCATCAGCAGCCACATGACCCGGCGGCAGGCCCCGGCCCTCTTGTCGTACATGGTGGCCAGGACCTTGTAGCGCACGGGCTGGGCCAGAACCTGGTTGAGCGTGCGCAGGGTGTCGAAAATCAGGCGCATGCCGTGCAGGGCCAAAAAATCGGTCTGGGCCGGAATAATGAGCAGATCCGCGGCCACCAGGGCGTTGATCAAGAGCACCCCCATGTTCGGCGGGCAATCCACCAGGACATAGTCGTACCGTGAGGATATATCGGCTGCATATTCCTTGAGGATTACCCCTTTGCCCTCGCGCGACTTGAGTTCGAAATCCAGGCCGGCCAGACGCGGGTCGGAAGCCACGAAATCGAAGCCGCATTTGTTGCCGGTGACGATGGCCAAATCCCAGGGACAGCTCTCCCGGTTCTCGGCGATCAAGACGTCGTAAGAGGTGTAGCGCAAATCCTCGGGATAAAAGGCCAGATGCACCGAGGCGCAGCCGTGCGGGTCGAGGTCCATGACCAAGACCCGCTTGCCCTTGCGCGCAAGCGCCTGGGCCAGCGACAAGGCCGTGGTGGTCTTGCCCACCCCACCCTTCTGGTTGGCTATGGAAATAACGCGCGCGCTCAAACTCTCGTCCTCCGGCCACGTGCCAACGCTCCTATTCCTCTTTGCAGTACACGATCGCCCCGGGGTTGTGCTTGGGTTTGAAGGCCCGGGAAATATTGTGCAACGATTCCGAATGCCCGATGAGCAGATAGCCTCCGGGCAAAAGATTGTCGTAAAACGAACCGATGACGTTTTTTTTCATCTCGTCGTCGAAATAGATGATGACGTTGCGGCAGAACACGATGTGCGAGCGCTCTACCCTTTTGAGCATCAATCTGTCACTTAAGTTGATCTGGCCGAAAGTCACCAGGCGCTTGACCTCGGGCTTGACGGTGAAGTGTCCGTCGTCTTGGCTGAAATATCTGGTCACCAGTTCCTTGGGAGAGGTGCGCAACGTATATTCGTTGTATACGCCGCGCCGGGCGCTGGCTAAAACGGCCTCGGAAAGATCGTTGGCAGTGATGCGGATGTCCCAGGCGGCGATTTCGGCTTTGAGGGTCTCAAGCAGGATGATAGCCAGGGTGTAGGGTTCCTCGCCGGTGGAACAGCCCGCGGACCAGATGCGCAATTTCTTTTGCCCAAGCTTGCGCTGCTTCTCGATGATCTCGCGCAGGACGACGTCCTGAAAGACCTTGAGTTGCGGCGGGTTGCGATAAAAACTGGTCTCATTGGTGGTGATGACCTCGAAGAGGCGGTTGAGTTCCTGCTTGCGGGACGGATCGTATTGCAGAAAATAGTAGTATTCCCCGAAGTTCTTGAGATTGAGATCCTTGATCCGGTTGGACAGCCGGTTCTCCAACAAATACTTGCGGTTGTCCGCGATGTAGATGCCGCTTTGGGCGTAAATATATTCGCGAAGCTGCTTGAACTCCGCATCGGAAATCTTGAGCTCTTTGCTCAAGGAAATGGTTTTGGAAAAAAGAGACGACATCTAGCGCTCCACTCCATGTTCATCTTGGATTTTGGCGATGGCGTTCTCCGCTGCTTCCAGGAGTTCGGCATCATCGGTGGAGGTGATCTCGAGCAGGGCCCTGAAGGCCGATTTACCGCCGATTTCGCCCAGGGTTTCAACGGCCTTGAGCACCAGAAGTTTGTTTTCGCTGCCAAGGAGGGGCACGAGTTTCGGGATCACTTGCTGGTCTTTGCGCCGGCCCAGAGCTTCCATGGCCCGTATCCGGACCCAGTCGTCGTCGTCGTCCAAAGCCGCGAGCAGATGCGGCAAAACACCTTTCATGTGGCATTTGCCGAGCAGGTCCACCACCGTCAGGCGGACCTCCCGGGATTCGTCGGCAAGCTTGGAAACCACCAAGTCCAGGGCTTCGTTCGAGCCGCAGGCCAGATCGCTGACCGCCTCGAGGGCGACCTTGCGGATATCGGGCAGTTCGTCTTCAAGGGCTGCTTTAAGTTCCTCGAAATTCTCCTCCGCGCCCAAACGGCCCAAGGCATACACCGCCATCAACCGGGTCATGGGGTCGGGACTTTGGAACATGCCCCTGAATTTGCCGGCCATTTGCTCCCCCCCCAGGTGGATGCAGGCCTCAAGCGCCGCTTCCTTGACGTCGTCATAGGGGTGGGAGAGCAGCGAAAGCATTTTGTCGGCGGCCTCGGTGATCATCATTTTCTGGCCAAGGTAGTGCAAGGCGCTCTTGATCACCGTGCCGTCCTCGTGGCGAGTGAGAATGCCGATGAAGAAATCCTTGGCCTCGGGACCGGCCACATTCAAAAGGGCGGCGATGTTTTCGCGCTGCAGGTCGCGGTCTTGGCTCCAGAAAACGCGCATCAAGGCCGCGGCGCTCTCCGGGGCAGGTATCCGCCCGAGGGCCTTGCAGGCGACCAGAGCCTTGGCTTGGGACGGGTCGGTCAGGCCATTTTCCAAAGATTGGGTCAGGCCGATGCAAATCAGAGCGTTTATGACCTGCTCCAGGCGTTCCTGGTCGGTGTCCGGGTCCAGCGATCCGGCCAGGTCGAGCAGACTGGCCGAAGCCTCTTCGCCGCCCAGGTGGGCCAGGCCTTCCACGGCCGCATCCTGGATCTCGACGTCCTCGTCGGCAAGCGCCGCGAGCAAATATTCGCCGAACTTCTCGCGCTCCTTGAGCGTCAGCAGGTTGAGCGATTTGCCGCCCAGGATGGAGACTACGGCCTTCACGATCTTGTTGCGCAGGGGCGCGGGCGAAGAGTCCATACGCCTGAGCAGCAAGGCCACGGCCTTGATGTTGCCGATCTGGCCGAGCGCGTCCACGATCATGGAGGCCACCAGATCGGTGGCCGTGGACAAGGCGCTCAGCAATGCCCCGACCGAGGATTCGTCGCGTATCTTGGCCAAGGCCTCGATGACCGCGAACTGGACCCATTCCGCATCGCCCAGGGCCTTGTTCAGGCACCTGGCCGCTTCGTGCTGGGCGAGTTCGCCGAGACTGACGGCCGCCTGATAGCGGACATTGACTTCCGGGTCTTTCAGCAGCGCTTCGCACAGCGGAGCCACGGCCATGACATTCTTGCTCGAACCCAGGATGTCCGAAGTGAAAATGCGGATATCCGGATCCTGGTCGTGGAGCAGTTCCACCAGGGAAGGAAAGTCCTGAGAGCCGACCTCGCGCAGGATGTCCATGGCGATGTTGCGAACCGGGGCGTCGTCCGAGCGCAAAAGCGGGGTCACCGCGGCCACCACTTCTTTGCCGCCGATCTTGCGCAAGGCGTAGTCGGCCGCTTCCTGGACGCCCAGATTGGCGCTTTCGATGAGCCTTGCGAGATAGGGCAAAGCCTCGGCCAAGCGCAGCTCGCCGGCGCCACGCGCGGCTTCGCGCTGCAGGTCCGGTTCCGGGCTTTGCAAACCAGCGATGATAGCTTGAGTGTCGGACATTCGCCCCATCCTTATGTATTCCCGTCCGGCGACCTCACCGGTCCCGCGCCGGATTCACCCCGTGACTTCAGCCCTGGCCGCCTCATTTATAGAGTCCGGCCATGATGGCCTGCGCCATGTCGTCGATGTCGACGATCTCGTCGGCCAGCCCGGCGTCCACGATCGCCTTGGGCATGCCGTAGACCACGCAGGTGGCGTCGGACTGCGCCAAGGCGCGGCCGCCCTTTTCCTTGAGTATCTTGATCCCTTCCATGCCGTCATTGCCCATGCCGGTCAAGATCACGCCCAGGCAGCGCCGGCCGGCGCTTTGGCCCGCGGAGGCGGCCAGCACGTTGGCCGAAGGCTTATACAGGGCCTCCTTGGGTTCGTCGGTGATGGTCAATTCCATGCGGCTGATTTTATTATCCAGGCGCAGATGACGTCCGCCCGGGGCGATATAGGCGTGGCCGGGCTGGAGGCGGTCGCCGCTTTCTGCCTCCTTGACGCTGATCTTGCAGACCCCGTCGAGACGTTTGGCAAAAGGACCGGTAAAGGCCGCCGGCATGTGCTGGGCGATGATGATGCCGGCGGGAAAATCCTCGGGCAACTGCGAAAGGATTTTTTGGACCGCCGGCGGACCGCCGGTCGAGACGCCGATGGCCACCACGTCGCGCACGAGCGAACCGCCGACCGGCTTGGCCACGAAAGCCGAACGCTCGTATGCGGTCGGCGCCCCCGAGGCCGAGACGGCAGGGCGTGGCGCGAACGAAATCGGCCGCAGTTTGCGTTTGGCGATGAGTTTGACCTTGGCCTGCAGGTTCTCCTCGATTTTGATGATGTCGAGAGTGACCTTGGAAAGTTGTTTGGGAATAAAATCCACGGCCCCGAGTTCCATGGCGCGCAGCGTCGACTCCGCCCCCTCGGTGGTCAGCGAACTGACCATGAGCACCGGACGCGGCATTTCGCGCATGATGTGGGTGAGCGCGGTCAAGCCGTCCATGCGGGGCATTTCGATATCGAGCGTCACCACGTCAGGATTGTGCTTGCGGATCAGGTCCAGGCCTTCCATGCCGTCCCGGGCCGAAGCCACGACCTTGATCTCAGGGTCCTTCTCCAGCATGGTGGCGATGGCCTTGCGCATGAAGGCCGAATCATCAACGACAACAACAGTGATCACAGGTTCTCCTCGCTTGGTCTCCGGCTTTGTGACGCTTTTTCGCGCAAAGCGCCAGAGTCCGGCTTTTGATTCGCGATATTCCACATAACAAGTTTCAAACCATAAAAAAATCCCATACCTTTGACAACAACGGATGACGCTTGCCAAAGCCGTAAAAAGGGGCTAAAGCCTCCCTCTCACGGCGGGATGTGGCTCAGCTTGGCTAGAGCGCTGCGTTCGGGACGCAGAGGCCGGAGGTTCGAATCCTCTCATCCCGACCATAAAAATCAAAGGGTTGCGACAAATGTCGCAACCCTTTTTTCTTTCTTTGAACCGTATCGTCCATCCAGCCATCCCCTCTTCGAAATGCGACGGTTGGATTGGCCTGCTTTTTTGTCCGGAAACCGGCCAATGCATGAAAATCGTCGCCAAAAGAGCCAAGCCTTTCTTGGTCCATACGGCCCATGTCCCCGGGATTGCCATAAACCGGTTATAAAATCGGTAAATTATCATCAGCGAAGAACAGTCCGCGGCCAGCGAAGAAATCAACCGCATCGCTGCCGAAACCGCCGAAGCCATGCGGCAATCGCGGCTCAGGCCGTCTCCGATCTGGCCAGCCAGGCCCGTGTTTTGCTTGAACTCATCGACGATATACGAGGTGGCGGATAAGACGCATTGCCCAAATAGAGTCCCCTATCCGGTGCGGCTTACGTCTTCCCGGCGCGCAGCCATTTGTCGGCCGTGACCGGGGTATAGCCGCGCATGGCGCGCAGGAGCTGTTCCGGCGTATCTTCGGCCAGGACCAGGCCGCGATGTTTTTCGCGGACAAAGCCTTCGGCGGTCATGGAATCCAAAAAGGCGATCAGCGGAGCATAAAAATTATTGGCATTGAGCAGGCCGCATGGTTTGCGGTGTAGCCCGAGTTGGGCCCAGGTCACGACTTCGCAGAATTCCTCCAGCGTGCCCATGCCTCCGGGCAGCGCGATGAAGCCGCAGGCCAAATCGCTCATTGTGGCTTTGCGTTCGTGCATGGACTCCACCACGACCAGCTCGCTCAAATCCGGATGGGCGAGTTCCTTTTGGCGCATGAAATCCGGAATCACCCCCACGACCTTGCCGCCGTGACGCAGAGCGGCCTCGGCCACTTCGCCCATCAATCCAACCGAGGCCCCGCCGTAAATCAACGTGATATTTTCGTCCGCCAGCAAACGTCCGAGGCGTTTGGCCGCAGCGGCATATTCCGGACTCGCGCCCGGGCTTGAACCGCAAAAAACGCATATACTGGATATTGTGGCCATTGTAATGTCCGTTCCAATTATTGTTTTTCCGGCGGGCAAATCGGAAAGCGTGTCATTGTCGGGGACCGGCAATAAGCCGGGCGCGGGACAAAAAACACAAGCGGCCCGGCATGGAAACCGGACCGCTTGGATTTGGCTGCATGATAAAACTATTTCTGAGGCGCTGCGACCGGTTTCTCCGGGGCTGGAACCTTGGCCGGGACCTCGGCCGCAGGCGTTGCAGCCGTTTCCTGTTTGGTCGCGATATCCGGGGCGCCGGGAAGGGCCGGAACAGCGGCGCCTAGCGGCGCGGGTGCGGGCAGGCCGGGTTTGACGTCTTCGAACTGCACGGCAGGCTTGGGGACATCCTTGGGTGCTGCGGGAGCGCCGGGGGCGGCCTGGGTCTGGGCGGTGTTTTCGCCGGCCGGGGCTTTGGGCTTGATGTCCTCGATATTCACGTTTTGCATGACCGAGGTCGAGACGCGCCGTTCGGCGCTGGAGTAGTAGTTGTAGGCCAGGGAGGTGATCAGGAATACGGCCGCGACGTAGCTGGTGAGCTTGACGAGCAGGCTGCCCGCTCCGGAGCTGCCAAAGACCGAGCCCGAGCCACCGCCGAAGATGACGCCCATGCCTTCCTTGCCGGATTGCAACAGGACCAGGACGATCAGGACCAGACAGGCGATGATGTGCAATGTGATGATAAACGCGCTCAAAATGCGAACCTCGAAGTAAGAGGATTAGGCCGTGACGATCAGGGAGAAGCTGTCGGCCTTCAGGCTCGCGCCCCCTACCAGCACTCCGTCGACATTGTCAAGGGCGACGATCTCGCCGCAGTTGTCGGCCTTGACCGAACCGCCATAGAGAATGCGGATCTCGGAGCCAATGTCCGGGAACATGGCCAGCAGTTCCTTGCGGATGAGCTTGTGGGCTTCAAGGATTTCCTTGGGGCCGGCGACCAACCCGGTGCCGATGGCCCAGACCGGTTCGTAGGCGATGACCAGCATTTCCGGGTCAAAGCCCCGGGCCGCCGTAGCCAGGCCGGTGCGCAATTGCTTGAGCACGACCTCCACGAGTTTGCCGTCCTTGCGCTCCTCGACGGTTTCGCCGACGCATAAAATCATGGACAGTCCGGAATCCAGGCCGAAGGCCACTTTTTTCCCTATCAGCCCGTCTGATTCGCCGATCACGTGGCGGCGTTCGGAATGGCCGGCCAGGGCAAAGCAGCAGCCGGCGTCCAGGAGCATGCCGGGCGATATCTCGCCGGTGAAGGCCCCTTCGGCGGCGGGGTAGAAGTCTTGCCCGCCGACGTAAAAGCCCTTGGCGTCGCGGATGGCGTCGTAGACGCCCTTGATGGCGGTGAAGGGCGGAATGAGCAGGACTTCCCGGTCCTTGGGCATGGAATTGGCCAGCAGCCTCACCATGGCCTTGGCCGTATCCCGGGCCTCGTCCCAGGTTTTGTACATTTTCCAATTGGCGGCCATGAGTTTTTTCATGATCTGGCGCACTCCTCAAGCGCCGTAAAGGCGGGCAGTTCCTTGCCCTCGAGGAACTCGAGGGAGGCGCCGCCGCCCGTAGAGATGAAGGTGAATTTGTCGGCCAGTCCGGTTTTGGCGATGACCGCGATGGAATCGCCGCCGCCGACCACGGTCACGGCCGCAAGATCGGCCATGGTCTTGGCCAGGGAAAGCGACCCTTGGGCAAAGGCCGGGTTTTCGAAAACGCCCACTGGGCCGTTCCAGACCACGGTGGCGGCGCTGGCCAAAACCTTGGCAAACAGCGCGTCCGTGGCCGGGCCGGTATCCAGGATCACGGCGTCGGCGGGCAGGTTGTCCGGGGTGAACACGCCGGAAAGCGGCGCGGCCATGATATCGGCCGCGCTGTCCAGGCTGACTCGAAAGTCCACCGGCAAAACGATCTCGACGCCGCGTTTTTGGGCCGTTTCCAGAATGTTCTTCGCCTCGCCGAAAAGCTCGGGTTCGACCAGCGACTTGCCCGTGGGCAAGCCCATCGCGGCCAGGAAGGTGTTGGCCATGGCCCCGCCGATGATCATCTTGTCCACCTTGCCGAGCAGGTTGGTCAGGATGCCGAGCTTGGAGGACACCTTGGCCCCGCCCGAGACGGCCACGAACGGTCGTTTCGGGTCGCTCACCGCACGGCCCAAAAATTCCCATTCCTTCTTGAGCAAAAAGCCGCCGCAGCAGGCGCCCGGGAAATACTTGGTCACCGCCGCCACCGAGGCGTGGGCCCGGTGGGCCGTGCCGAAGGCGTCGTTGACGTAGACCTGGCCCAACTTGGCCAAGGCCGCGGCGAAGTCCGGGTCGTTTTTGGTCTCGCCCGGATGAAAGCGCAGGTTTTCCAGCATGAGAATCTCGCCCGGCTTCAAGGCCTGGGCCATCTTCTCCACTTCCGGGCCGATGCAGTCAGGGGCCATGGCCACGGGACACGCGAGCAGCTCGGCCAGACGCGCCGCCGCCGGGGCCAGCGACATCGCCGGATCCGGCGCGCCCTTGGCCTTGCCCAGGTGTGAGCACAGGATCAGCGCCGCGCCGTGCTCCAGGGCGTAGCGCACGGTGGGCAGACTGGCGGTGATGCGGGTGTCGTCGGTGATCGAGGTCCCCTTGAGCGGGACGTTGTAATCCACACGGATCAAGACTTTTTTGTTTTCAACCGGCATTTCATCGAGAAATCGCATGGTTGCTCCTTTGCCTTGGGGCGGTTGACCGTTTGCCCGCCTCCTGGTCATTTTTCCGGGACGCGGATGTCCAGGCGCATGACCAGAGCGTCTTCGCTGTTGTCGGGATAGTAGTTCTTGCGCCGTCCCGCAACGGAAAATCCGAACATCCCGTAAAGATTCAAGGCCGCCTGATTGGAGGCGCGCACCTCCAGAAACCCTTGGGCGACGCCGAGCTTGGCGCAACGCGCCAGAACGTGCCCAAGCAAGGCCTTGGCCAATCCCCGCCTGCGGTACGCCGCGCGCACGCCCAGATTGAAGATCTCCATTTCCTCGCTCAACTCGGCGTAAGCGAGATAGGCCGCCAAATCTGCGTCCGCCTTGACGCCGTAAACCACGAACGTCTTATGCCCGAAAGCCATGTGGTATTGCGTCGCGCTCCAGGGCACGGCGAAACATTCCCGCTCCAAGGCCACAATTTCGGAGATATCGTCTCGGCCAAGTTTCACCGGACGATACGGCGGCTTGATCGCGTTGGCGATGGGACACATGGACCAAATGCCTTCTTGCGCCCGGATTCATTCGGGAAATACCCAGGGCTTCCCAGGCGGGAATCAATATGCCATGATCCCCGAAAAAATCAAAGCAAAACACAGCCCCATGTCCCCCAAAGCCGTCAAGCCCCCGGTCGGATCTTTCCGGCCTTCTGAAGAATTGGTCGAGGTGGTCGATGACCGCGACCGGCCCATCGCGGTGATGTCCCTGGCCGAGACGCACCGGCAAAGGCTTTACCACCGCTCGGTGTTCGTTCTGGTTTACGACCGGGAGGACAGGCTGTACCTGCAACGCCGGGCGAAAACGAAAAGTTCCTATCCGGGCTGTTTCGATCTCTCCGCGACCGGCCACGTACAGGCCTTCGAATCCCGAGAGAACGCGGGCATTCGCGAACTCAACGAGGAACTCGGCCTGTCGGTCCCTGGCCTGGTCCGCCTGGCCTCGGTTGCGGCCTCGCCGCAAACGGCCTTCGAATTCGTGACCCTGTTCTCGGCCGGGCATTTTCTGGACAAGCCCAGACCCAATCCCGAGGAAGTCGAAGACGGTTTTTTTGCCGGCCCGGACGATGTCGAGGATCTGGTTGAACATTTCCGCGACCTGCTCACCCCCGCCCTGCTCCACTGTCATGAACAAGGATTGCTGTTCCCAATGCCCAAGGGGCTCCGCCCCTTGGAACCCCACCGGGAGGGATGATCCCCCCGGGACCCCTCGGAATAAATTCCTCCCTCCGGTCTCCTATCCAAAAACGTTTCCGGCCGGTGAATGATTTTCGCGATGTGAAAATCATTCACCGGCCGGGTAAAAGTTTTTTGGATGGGGACCAGGGGGAAACCTTTTGTAAACAAAAGGTTTCCCCCTATTCTCCCCTCTCTCCTACCCCGCGATCAGGAGGGCTATTTCCGTGTGGAGGCGGCCGTTGCTGGCCAAGATGTCGGGATCGCCCAGTTTGTATGGAGTGTAGCCGTCGAAACGGCTGACGCGACCGCCGGCCTCGGCGACGAGGAGGAGTCCGGCGGCGGTGTCCCAGGGTTTGAGACCGATTTCGTAGAAGGCGTCGAAGCGTCCGGCGGCGACGTAGGCCAGGTCGATGGCGGCGGCCCCTTGCCTGCGCAGGCCTTGGCTGGCGAGGAGCATATTGCGTAGCGGCGGCAGAACGTTCTCGATGTCGTCGCGGATGGTATAGGGAAATCCGGTGGCCACCAGGGCGTTTTCGGGTTCTGCGGCGGCCGAGACGGTCAGTCGTTGGTCGCCGACGTACGCCCCGCCGCCTTTGGAAGCCATAAAGCATTCGTTTAAGATTGGGGCGTTGACGATGCCGAGCACGATTTCGCCGTCGATCCACAAGGCCACGGAGGTGGCCACGAAGGGAATCTGGTGGGCGAAGTTGGTGGTGCCGTCGAGCGGGTCGATGATCCAGGTGGGCCGGTCGAGCTTGGTGTCGCCGGCGGTTTCTTCGGCCAACAAGGCGCAGCCGGGCAGTATCCCGGAAAGCTTGACGGTGAGGGCCTTTTCCACTGCCAGGTCGGTGGCGGTGACCAGGTCGATGCGGCCTTTGCGGCGGATATCCTTGGGCAACCGGAAGTGCTCGCGGATGATTTCACCGGCCGTGAGCACGGCGGATCTAGCCTGAACGGCGATATGATCGAGTTCGATTTTTTTCACGGCGATGGGATTACAAGTAATGAAGTTTTTCGGAGGTGGGGGCCTGGGGGAGAAACCCTTTGTTCACAAAGGGTTTCTCCCCCAGTTCTAATTGATGCACACGGTTTTGTAGCGGGCGCGTTCGTCGATGGTTTTGCCCGTGCCGCGCACGACGGTGGTGAGGGGGTCGTCGTCGATATGCACGGCCAGTTTGGTTTCCTGTGAGATAAGGCGGTCCAGGCCTTTGAGCAGCGCGCCGCCGCCGGCCAGGAGCAGGCCGTTGGTGGCGATGTCGCCGACGAGTTCCGGCGGCGTTTTTTCCAGGGCGCGCCGGATGGCGTTGATGATGGCCATGACCGGTTCGTGGATGGCTTCGCGGATGTTGGCGTCGTCGACTTCCAGGGTGCAGGGGGTTCCGGTGACGATATTTTTGCCGGAGATGTCCATGAGCAAGGTTTCGTCCATGGGCATGGCCGAACCGATTTTAATTTTGATGGATTCGGCCATGTTTTCGCCGATGAGCAGTTGAAATTTCTTTTGCAAATAGCGTTGGATGGCCTCGTTCATCTCGTCGCCGGCGATGCGTACGGATTCGGCGTAGGCGACGGCCGAGAGCGAGATGATGGCCACTTCGGTGGTGCCGCCGCCGATGTCCACAACCATGTTGCCGACGGGCGCTTCGATGGGCAGTCCGGCACCGATGGCCGCGGCCATCGGTTCCTCGACCAGCGAGACTTCGCGCGCGCCGGCCAAGTGGGCGGATTCGATGACGGCGCGTTTTTCGACCTGGGTGATGCCGGTGGGCACGCAGATGGCGATTCTGGGTTTGATGATGTTGAAGCCCTTGATGACCTTGCGGATGAAGAAGCTGATCATTTCCTTGGTGACTTCGAAATCGGCGATAACGCCGTCTTTCATCGGCCGGATTGCGCGGATGCGCTCTGGGGTGCGGCCGAGAAACTCCTTGGCTTCCTTGCCCACGGCGATGGGCTTGCCGCTGCGCGCGTCCAGGGCTACGACCGACGGTTCGTTGAGAACGATACCGTCTTGGGTGGTATAGAGAAGGGTGTTGGCCGTGCCGAGGTCCATGGCCAAATCTTTGCCGAGAAACCCCAGAAACTTTTGCAGGAACATGGGTCGGACCCCTTGTTTGATTCGAGTCGGGATGTAAACGCCAAGCCGGTTTGTCGGTTTGCCCGGGCAGTCGCGAGATTATGGATCGCGTTTGGCCCGGCGCGTCCTGATCTGTCCGTTTAGCCTCAAGCAGGGGAAAAGTCTACGGCTCCTGTCGGAAAAGCCTACTTTTAAGATGCAGGTTTTCCAGGAACAGGGCCAAATATTCGGCGGCCAGGACCACGAACGACTTGAGTTCCGGGGTCACCGGCATCTCGTCCTCATCGGTCAGCACGAGCACGGCCCGGGTGCGGCGGGCGAAGATCACCGGCTGGCAGACGGCGCTGACAAAGGGCGGCCCGGGGATGGACTTGCCGAAAAGCGGCGCGATGGGAAAGGAGTCGCCCTCGCCGGAATAGACCGGCTCCCCGTGTTTGTAGACCCAGCCGATCAAACCGCTGGCCAGGGGGAATTGCTCTGGTCCGGGGGCCTTGGCATGGAATATGGGCCGATTGGCGCCTTCGATGTGGAAGTTGCGGCCGGCATGCCCGAGCACGGTCAGGAAGCAGTGGGAAAGGCCGGTGGTTTGGGCCAAAAGTTCCAGCAGACCTTTGAGAAACCCCTGCCATTTGGGATGGGCCTTGCGCAGTTCGCTGATCAGGCGCAGGCCGTGGTAGTAGCGGCGCTCGGTCTGGCTTAAGTCCATCAGGCAGATGGAGTCGTGCAGCATGCTCGTAAGCGCGGCGAACTGGCTGAGGATCTTTTGTTCCTTTTCGCCGAAGGTGTAGGTCCGCATGGAGTCCACGCAGACCACGCCGCACGGGCCTTCGAGACTGGTCGGACAGCCCATGAAGGCTTTGATCTTGGCCTCGGTCCGGCCTTTGTAATAGCCGAGCACCCCTTGTTGTTGGTCGAAGTTGGAGATCAGCAGGGGTTTGCGGTTGCGAATGATCCAGCCGACGATACCCTCGCCCGGGCCGATGAGCACATTATGGTGCAGATCATCGCCCAGGCTGAAGGAGGCGGCCAGGCGGCAATCATGAGAATCCGGCAAGGGCAGGAACAACACGGCGGAATAGGCGTCGAAAACATTGCAGACGATTTCGAGCAAGCGTTTGAGTGCGTTTTCGTCGGCCATTTTCTCTGCCGGTCTCAAAATCGCTTAGGCCCGGTTGGGATCCCCGGAATGGGCCGTTTCCGATCCAAGACGTTTGAGGTATTCGTCGCGGCACTCGTAACTGCAGAAACACCAGACGCTCCCGCCGTCGCGCACCCGGATGTCGGCATCGGCCGGCACGTAGGTGCCGCAGACCGGGTCCTTGACCATGACCCCGGCGGTGGCCATGCGCTCCTGCTCGCGACGGCGCTCGTTCTCCGCGAACTGCGCCTTGCGCCGCATGTCGTTGGTGAAGAGTTTATAAATAACATAGCCGACGCCGGCCAAAAAGATCAACTTCCACATATGTCTTACCCTTTGGGTTGGATCGGTTTCAGTGCTGTCCTATGACATTCCCATGCGCTTGAAAAGCGATTTTCGCCAGGACGTCACAAAGTCGTTCGCCGTCCGGGAAAACCAACTCCGGAGCCAATTCGGCCAGCGGAACGAGCACGAAAGCCCTCCCGCGCATGCGCGGATGCGGCAAAACCAAATCCGGCGTGTCCAAAACCTGACTGCCAAAAAGCAACAAATCAAGATCAATGGGGCGCGGCCCGAACCGCCTTGCCCCGTCCCGGCTCCGCACGCGGCCAAGCCCGGCCTCGATGGATAGCAGCGCGGCCAAAAGCCCGGGGGCTGTCCACATTTTGTCATACGAAACAGCTATCACTTGATTTACGAACCAGGGTTGGCCGTGCATCCCCTGGGGTTCGGTATGGTAGAGGCTGGACGCGGCGATGATTGCGAGCCCAGGCAGGCTGTCGATGGCACGGCACGCCTTGTCCAGGTTGGCCGGGGGGTCGCCCAGGTTGGAGCCCAGGCCGATGAAGGCGGTGCTTGTGGGGAAGACTGCGGAGGGTTGCGGTTGAGACGCCTCCGGCTGCCCCAGGGGCGATGCCCCTTTGGAATCCCCTTCCAACTTGCCGTTTTTTTCGTCCATGCCAAGCTCATGAACCGTAAGAAACAATCTTTCAACGACCCACTACGAATAAAGTTTTTGGGAGGTGGGGGTT
>Ga0326727_10001044_pt1 | contig 106968 bp, 100 predicted proteins | sample MB2enrmetagenome_FD_207643 | JGI IMG/M metagenome (GOLD analysis project Ga0326727, IMG submission 207643) | Lab enriched peat soil microbial communities from McLean, Ithaca, NY, United States - MB29MY | ecosystem: Environmental > Terrestrial > Soil > Wetlands > Peat | place: USA: New York...
CGGCGTCAAAAAGACAGGGACGGGGGCCACTCTCCGCGCAGGCTCAACCTTGGCCTAGGGCCGGGGCGACCTCTCCGCCGAAACGCGACCTAATACTAGTCGCGTCTGGAAATGGAAGATACAAGGCCGGGGTGCTGTGACGCATACAACTAGAATCTACGGAGAAAAACTGATGAAACAATCAGCAAGAACGCGCACAATCTGCAAATTCATGGGGCTAGCTGTTCTGATTGCTAGCACGGTAACTTTCGCTTCCGCTCAAGTGAGCAATCCTGTCAAAACTCCGGGGCAGGCCCAAAACCATAAAGCAGCCAGTGCCGCTAAAAGTGGTAACGCCAAGGCCGCAGCCGGAAAAGCGACAGCGAAATCCCAGACGACGGCACAACCCGCGACGGTGGTTCCATCAGCCGCAAATTCTGCAAATACGTTACCTAGCGCGGCGCTGCCTGCCCCTCCCGGATGGGTCCCACAAGCCCAAGTCCAAGCCCAGACGACCGCTCAGAAAGCGTCGGTCCGTTCGCACCAGAAAGGCCAGGCCTCTACCGTCCAGCTCCACACAAGGGAGAAGAAGCCAACAGATAACCGCCATCATCAGTGATCGGTCTCGGCTCGGTGGGCGTGGGTTCTGGTCATAGCCCACTTTTCCGGACGGACGAGGCGGCGGCCGGGAGACCATCATTGTCATATTGTTAAGGGCGTGTTCGCACTGGCGCTGGTCAAGAACTCGACCGACTGGTAATCAGTCGAAAAATGCTGATTTGCTGGGCTTTTAGGCACTCCAGTGTGCCAGTTGTGTTTCAGGGCGAGGAACTCTAACTCTGCCAGTTATGATGGATACCCGTTAGTCAGGTTTTGAACCGCCACTGGCCGCGCACCGTGGATGCTTATCTTCATGGTTTTGCGAGTGAGCGCTAGCAACTGATTCAGAATCAGTTGTCCGATCAAAGCGTAAGCGAATTCATCCGCCTCATGAGCTTCGCAACGCTAGCCATGTTACCGGTGAGCTACGCGATTTATGTGCTGTTTTTGACTCCCACGTTTGTAATTGCTTCGCGCTCCTCGGTGGGCCATTGGCGGCTGGCCGCTGTGCGCGCAATCTACACAACGATCGGCACCATGTATGGGTTCGTCCCTCACCATGAGTGAGCCGCAGAATTGGCACGGGGGCGCGTCTCCCAACTCTACGACCTGCCCCAGGCCTCGACCGCGCTGGTCACCTCGCGCTTCGGTTGGGCCGGCTTGGGCAATTCAAAGGCGATACATCTTCTCCAGAAGAGAGTCGGGACGAAGTGGGGCTTGACCGATTATTTATTCCGCTGGCTCGAGCTGTGCTTCCTGAAAGGCGAACAGGGACTTCAGCGGAAGGAGGAGGGCTGCTAACCAAATCTTCGGCCCCACAAAAGAAGATCAACGGGGCCGCGACGAATGAACTTGGATCAAAATATAAGTAGGAACCCATTTGGGCGGCGCTGGTGCGCGGATTCATGATGTGAATCGGCCCTACCAGATCGGGCATATCCGTAGCTGAACTGCCGGTCAGGGAGGTGTCTCCCACGCTCTGGTTCATGTGGATCGGGAACCCCGTCGCGAAACGAGTAATGCCCTGCATCTGCCAGCCTTGCGTCAACCGCTTCGGCCCGCCGCGGAAAGCTCGATCGAATGGGATGGCCCAAACGTAGCTGGCAACGAAGTTGTGGTGCACGTCGGTCGACGAAAGCTCACGGCGAATCGGCTTGGTTTTCGGGAGAAGGCTGCCTGCGTCATTGACGCTTTCCTTTCTCGTTTCTGGAACGCGGAACGCGGTCCGTTTTTCTGCTGCAACGCGCCATTTACGAATAGCCGAAATTGCATGCGCGAATGAAGCCCGGCGGAATCTAGAAATAGAACTTCAGTGCGGACTGGATGAATCTGGGGTCCCGTGCTGCCTGAGGGTAGCCGAATGCCGGCGAGCCGTGCTCGGTGGCGATGTTGGTTGCGATGGTGTTGGGATTTGCAAATTCCGGGTTGAAGTGATTGAAGGCATTGAAGAACTCTGCCCGGAATTCGAAGTGCTTGTCTTCGAAAACCGGGAAAATCTTGGAAATGGAGATGTCCCAGTTTTGGAATCCGGGTCCCCGGATGATATTTCTTCCCGCGTCTCCAAAGCTGCCAAACACTGTGTTGGTCGCAAAGGCACAGGTATTGAACAGCGTGCCCGGCAAACAGGGCTTACCATTTGGATTGCCGACAACATTGGGCCGCGAAGCATTAAAAACGAACCCGCCGCCATCGGAGTTCGAGAGATTGGTGGAGATATCGGTAGGAGTATACCAGTTGCCGGTGGATGCTGTCGTGATCCCTGCCACCTGCCAGTTACCGATGATCTGGTTCAACAGACCGGAGGCGTTTCCCCCGATCGCCTTCGTCTTTCCAAACGGCAACTCGTAGGAGTAGCTGAGGACAAATCGATGCCGCACGTCGAAGTCGGAATTCCCATACTCGAGCCGCGGATCATTTTGGTAGCGAAAGTCACCTTGATTTTGCGAGCCTAGACTGGCACTCGAGGCGTCATCGAGAGCGTGGCTATAAGTATAGGAAGCTTGGAATGCAAGGCCGTGCGTGAGCCGCTTTTGCAAACTCAGCTGCAGAGAGTTGTAATTGGAAATGGCATTCGAGCGGAAAGCGGCGATCGCCACGTCAAAAACGGGATCGCAATTGGCTGCATCCGCGTAATTCAAGCCCCCGAGATCGCAAGGGCCCGGGGCGCCTGGGTAGGGCTTGTGCGCGGGCCGCCGCGGTGCAGTAGGCGCATTGGGATCAGCGATCGGCGCGGCTTGGTTCCCGTTATAGAAGGCATACAACCTTAAGCCGTGAGATCCGGCGTAGGAGGCGCTCAGCACCGTCTCGGCGGGTAACTGGTATTGAAGGCCGAAGTGCCACTGCTGGTTATACGGCGTTCGCAGGCTCGGGCTAATGGAATAAAGCTCAGGAGCGTTGGGATCGGACAGGGCGTTGGCGGGAAAACCATTCGACAAAACATTGAGATTCGGATTGAAGCAACTCGGGGCGAGAGCAGCACAGCGAACCGGGAACGACTCGGCGGAAAAGAACGGCGGGTTGAAACCTGGGCTCGGGTTGGAAAACGGCCCGTTCTCCTCGCCTCCATAAAAGATGCCATAACCACTACGCATCACCAGCTTGTCGGTAATCTGATACGCGAAGCCGATGCGAGGCGCGACATTGTTCAGGTCCGGACTGATCAGTCCGCGCGATCCGTTGCGATCGACCGGGATGCTCGCCGCAAGGGTAGGCGTAAGCTGCGCGTTTTGTCCTTGCGGAACAATGAGTGAGAGGGAATTGAAGTCGAATGTCGCCTCTTCGTTGTTGTGTTCCTTGATCGTGCTGAACACTTCATAGCGCAATCCAAGATTCAACGTCAGCCGGTTGGTAGCCTTCCAGTCGTCCTGCACGTACCCGGAATAAATTTGTCTGCGATAGTCAATGTTGTGCAGGCTCGTGATCTCGCCGGAATTGGGAACTCCCAGCAGGAATGTCGCAAATGAACTGCCGCCGGTCGTCGGAGCGGCTGGATTATCCGTGAAATCGTTTGCGAAATTCATCGTGCCCCGGGAGGCGGCGGGCTGAAATATGGTGAACTGCTCGAAACGCACTTCCGTCCCGTATTTCATCGAGTGCTGCCCGCGAATCCAGTTCAGGTTCTCCGTCAATACGAACGTGTTCTGCTTTTCAATCGAAGGCAGATAGATAGAGCTTCCAATCTGAGCAGTGCCGTCGCTGAAGGTGAGGAACGGAAGCCCGCCGTTGATCGGGCTGAAGGGAACCCCGGGGAAATCGACTTGGCCCGCAATGTTCTGGTTGTAGTTTGGCTGATAGCGGTGGGAGTTGATTCGGCTGTAACCAATCCGGAATTCGTTCACCAGTTGCGGAGCAAAAAGGTGGGTTTCACTCAGAGCCACGCTGCGATACGAATTATCTTCAATCCCATCGAAAAATCCTCCACCATCCAGAATGTTGTTGAACGGAGGCGGAATCACGCTTGGCTGGTCTTCATAACTGAACCTTCCAAACATGTTGTCCTTATCATTGATTTTGTGGTCGATGCGGATATCAAAGTTGTTGCGGCTTTCCTTGCGTTTCGGATCAGTAAAGAAGTTACTGCCGCCCACGCGTGAATTCGGAGCCGGCCAATATGTTGAGAGGCGAGACGCAAGAGGGTCGATCAAGCCGGATGGAAAGACGTTCGTCGGATTGCCCTGATTGTCATAGCCGCCGATCGGCACACCGCAATATCCCGTGGGGCTCGAACTGGAAGCCTGCGCCAGCCGGTCATTGAATATTTCGCCGGCATACGTGGGATGTCCAATGCAGTCGTTGACTCCGGTCGGTTTCGTCAAGTCGAGAAAGCTGCTGAAATCGCCTTTGATCATCGCGGGCGTAGGAATCACCGCCAACTGCGGATTTACCTGACGAATCCGCAGTCCTTCATAGTCTCCAAAAAAGAAAGTCCGGTTCCTAATAATCGGTCCGCCCAGGGTGAAGCCGAACTGATTCTGCTTGTACGGCCCGCGGCCGAACTGGTCAAGCGCGTTGTGGGCATCCAGCTTTTCGTTCCTCAGGAATTCGTATATGTCGCCGTGAAATTGGTTCGTGCCCGACTTGATCACCGCGTTGAGAATGGCGCCGTTGCCCCGGCCAAACTCGGCGCTGTAGGAGTTGGTCTGCACCTTAAACTCGCCTATGGCATCGACCGACGGCTGAATCACGAAGGCGCTTTCGTTCAATACATCTGCCAGGTTCGAGTTGTTGTCCACTCCGTCGAGCAGGAAATTGTTTTGCATGGACCTTGCTCCGTTGGCGCTAAAGCCGTAACTTGCGGAAACGCGCGATCCCGGTTCGCTGGGTGCGACTCCCGCCGCCAGCTGCGCGAGTTGAGCGTAATTGCGTCCGTTCAGAGGAAGCGTGGCAGCTTGTTTGCTGTCCACCACCTCCCCCAATTCCGATGTTTCGGTCTCTAGCTGCGGCCCCTGGGTGGTGACCGTTACCGTTTCGTTGATGTTTCCGACTTGCAGCACCAGATCGACCTGCTCACGAGCCTGGACGTTCACCACGATCGGTCCTGCGACAGCCTTTTTGAATCCTTGCTTTTCGACCGAGACGCTGTAGCTCCCGATTTTGAGCGGACCAGCCACGTATTCGCCTTGATCGTTGGTCGTGGTTGTCACGCTTGTGCCGCGATCGACATCGCTGATAGTGACGCGGGCGCCGGACACAACCGCTCCGCTGGAATCCTTGACGGCGCCGGTAATCGCACCCGTATCCTTTTGCGCCCAGGCCATGCCACAAGCAAGCAATAGGCAGACCAACAGAGGCCGAGCGAACAAGCTTCCTTCGGGCGCGATCGCCAGCATGACGATTAGGTGAGCTAGGCGTTTCATTTGCGACACACCGCGTGTACGCGCAAGTTGAGCGTTCGATACAATATTATGTACATTTGTGACGAACCATGCCAACAGCAAACGTAGAACAGCAAAAGGCGACCTTGCAGGTCCTGCGTTATGGCTTCCTGTTGCTCTGCGTTGCCGCAGCGGTAGGTCTCGCTGTGAAGGTGCTGCACTGGCATTCGCGTTCGAAGTCAATTCCCCAGATTCACGCCATTGTGATCCTCCCCCTGCGGAATCCTGGAGGAGACGCGGATCAGTACCTCGCCGATGGAATTACCGAGAAGTTGATTTCTGACCTGGGCGGGATGTCTGCCGTGCCCGTCATTTCGCGGACGTCGGCGATGAGTTTGAGGCAGACGAACCGGAGCATTCCTGAGATTGCCCGTCAACTGGGTGTAGACGGCGTGGTCGATGGGTCTGTGGTTCGCAATGGCAATCAGATACGCATCTCTGCCCAGTTGAGCGATGGCGACACTGGTCGGCAACTTTGGAAACGCGAGTATTCCGGGCAGCTCTCAGCTTCGTTGCAATTAGCAAGCGACATTGCACACGATATAAACGAGCAGATTAGGACTGAGGTGGGGCCGCGGCAGCAGGTCGGCGCTCACACTGTGCACCCAACAGATCCCGATGTACAAGATGCGTACCTGCAAGGCGAATACTTTCTGAACCGTGGAAGCCCTGATTCTTATCAGGAGGCGATCGGTTATTTCCAAAATGCAATCGAGAAAGATCCGTCATTCGCGCCGGCATACGCTGGCCTGGCCGCCGTCTATTGGGATCTTGGCGAAAATGGACTGCTGGAATACCGGAAAGCCTACTCGCAGGCCAAACTCGCGGCGCGGAAAGCGATTGAACTCGACAGCAACCTCGCGGAGGGACACGCTATTCTGGCCGAAACCCTGATGGACTTTGATTGGGACTGGACGGGGGCGGAAGCGGAGTTTCGCGGCGCCCTTGAGCTCAATCCAAGTTCATCTACAACACGCTTCGGTTACGCTCTTTACCTGGCAAAAATGGGCCGAGCACAAGAAGCCATATCGGAGGCGGAAACAGGACTAAAGCTGGATCCTATATCGCTGGAGGGATACGATCACCTCGCCTACATTTATTACGCTGGCCGCCAGTATGACCGGGGACTTGAGTCGATTCGACGGGCAGCGGAGCTATACCGCACGTCTCCCAACAATCCCCTGCATTGGGACCTTGCGGTGCTCTATGTTGAGAAGGGCAACCTCCAAAAGGCAATCGACCAGTTTCGGGCCATCGGTGATTTGCCTCACCCTCTGGGCCATATGGGGAACGCATACGCCAGAGCCGGTCAGATCGAAAAAGCGAATCAGATGATCGCCAAACTGCGAGTGTACGTGGCGAAGGATGGAATCGGCACTTACGAAATCGCGCTTGTTTATGCAGGCCTCGGCCGCAAAGATGAGGCCTTCGCCTGGTTGGAAAAGGCCTACCAAGTGCACGACAAAGGTCTCACATTTCTGAAGATGGACCCCTGCGTGGATCCGCTGCGCTCGGATCCACGCTTTCACGACCTGCTGCGTCGAGTGGGACTCGGCGGCTAGGCAGGGATCGCCGGCGACTGGCAGTGACGTGAGGCTAGTGAATGAGACACGAGAACACCCACATGGAAACTGTAAGCTTGGCGGGAAAGCCAAGCGAGTCCAGGACAGCCCTGTTCAGGAACCTGCTTCGCCCCGGACACCTGAAGATCGGGACGCGCTTAACCTGGTGCTTCATAGCAATCATCTTTGCCATGCTTGTTGCAAATCTCGTGGCGGTTTGGCAATTTCGACGGACAACAGCTCCGAGTGAGTTGTTGAACGAGGCCGATCAGCTCTCCCTCGCCGCGATGACCGTTCACCTCGACGTCGATACTCTAGGGAACAGGCTGGCAGCGCTTGCGGATATCAACAACGGTCCAGACTTATTGAAAGAGTCGGAATCACTTCGAAAGAAGTTTCTGGCGGATGTCACCTATGCTCAGCAGTTGTTTACAAAACCCGGAAACACGAAGCATGACCCCGTGATCCTGAGCACTCTGCAAACCCTGAAGGTGACACTTCCATCTCAGATCGATAAGGTTGAGGGGCTGGCCGAGGCCAATGACTGGCCGGCAGTGCGCCTTCGTCTCGACGACCAGGTGCAGGGTTTGACCGATTTGGGCGCACTGCTGCTGGAAAGGGTGGACATGGAAGTCTCACGGCAGCGCGCCGAAGCACTCGAGAGCGCTCGCCGCGCAAGCCGCCAGCTCTTGATGGTGCTGCCCCTCACTGCCCTCCTGACGATGCTCCTGGCAATTCTTCTGGGATGGCGTGTTACCTGGACTATTACCGAGCCGCTGGCGGAACTGCATGCCGGGGCTCAGGCTCTGGCGCGGGGAGATTTCCAATACGAGGTCCATGTCGGTGGAAACGACGAATTGGCCGTCGTGGGGAGGGCATTCAACCATGCGGCCCGGCAACTTCAGGAATTCTACGAAGAGCTGCGGGAGCAAGCAAGCCTTCTGAATCTCACTCATGACGCGGTTTATGTCCGCGATATGAAGGGAGTTATCGGCTATTGGAATCGCGGGGCGGAGGTGTTGTATGGATGGCCGGCGGAGCACGCGGTTGGCAAGGTTGCGCACGAACTTCTGAAGACGGTCTCCTCATTGCCGTTTGAGAAGATTGAGGCTGACTTGCTTCGTACTGGCGGCTGGGAAGGCGAGTTGGTGAAGACCAAAAAGGACGGAACCCAACTGGTCGTGGCAAGCCGTTGTTCGCTGAAACGAGATGATCGGGGTGAGCCGGTTGCAATCCTGGTAACCAGCAACGACATCAGCGAGCGCAAGCGGGCGGAGGAGGCGTTGCGTCGTTTGAATCGCGAACTGCGAGCGATCAGCGATTGCAACCAGACTCTCCTGCGCGCCACCGATGAGCAGACTTTGCTCGAAAGAATCTGCCGGATCGTCTGCGAGGAGGCGGGCTACCGCCTGGCATGGGTGGGCTATGCCGAACACGACGCGGCCAAAAGCGTACGCCCGGTCGCGTGGACCGGGGCCGAGGAGGGATATCTTGCGTCCGCCGGCATAACCTGGGCCGACACAGACCGTGGGCGCGGCCACACCGGAACCGCCATCCGCAGCGGGAAAAGCTGCTGCATTCAGGATTTCGCAATGGATCCTCGACTTGCGCCTTGGCAGGAGGGCCTTTTGCAGCGCGGTTTTCGTTCCGGCATCGCCTTGCCCCTCAAGGACGAAAACGACAACGCATTCGGCAGCCTCACCATTCATTCCGCACAACCCAACGCTTTCACATCGGAAGAGATTCGGCTGCTTGAGGAACTGTCTGGCGACCTGGCGTTCGGCATCGTCACTCTGCGTTCCCAGGCCGCACGCAAACGGGCTGAGCAGGAGGTCACCCTCCTCAGTTTCGCCTTGGACAAAGTACGCGAAGCCGCCTTTCTGGTAGACGACACGGGGCGTTTTCGTTACGTCAACGAGGATGGTTGCCGCGTTCTAGGTTATACCCGTGAGGAACTGCTCGGCATGGGCGTACCCGATATTGACCCTGGGTTCCCGGCGGGGCGTTGGTCGGACCATTGGCGCGACCTTAAGGCGCAGCGATCTCTGAATTTCGAAAGCCGCCACCGAACCCGAGACGGCCGCATTTTCCCGGTCGAGGTCAGCGCGAATTATTTCGAATATGCAGGCCGGGCTTACAACTTAGCCCTGGTGCGGGATATCACCGAGCGCAAACGGGCTGAAGAGACGATCCGCCAACACGAGGCGGAGTTGCGACAGGTACTGGATCTCGCGCCGCAGTTAGTCGCTGTTTTTGGGCCCGGCAGGGAACGTCTCTATGCCAACCGGCCCACGCTCGATTACTTCGGCGTAACCCTTGAGGAATGGAGAAGTATTTCCGATCCTTTCCGGTTCTTTCATCCGGATGACCGCGAACGCTTGACCAGACATCTGTACCCCGGGCCCGACACCGGGGGTCAACATGAGTTCGAAGCGAGGTTCCGGAAAGGTGATGGGACCTATCGATGGTTTTTATTCCGTGACAATCCCGTACGCGACAAAGAGGGACGCATCTCGCGCTGGTACCTCGCGGCCACCGATATCGAAGACCGCAAGCGGGCCGAGGAGGAGCGCCGGACGCAGGTCTGGTTCCTGGAAAGCATGGACAGGATCAACCGGGCCATGCAGGGGACAAATGACCTCGATCAGGTGACGAGCGACGTCGTTGATGCCATGCTGTCCATTTTCAATAGCGAACGGGCGTTTCTGTACTACCCGTGCGATCCCGATGCCCCTTCCTTTGAGGCGGTCATGGTGCGGACCCGACCGGAATATGAGGCAGCAAGAGGCGTGATGCCCATGACCCCGGATACGGCCAAGGGCTTTCAAATCATGCGTGCGTCAAGCGGGGTTGTAACATTTGGTCCCGGATGCGACTACCCCTTGATAGGAGACTTCGCGAAGCGTTTCGGCCACAAGTCCTCAATTGGGATCGCCTTATACCCCAAAACAGGCAGGCCGTGGGTGTTAGCGATGCACCAGTGCTCTTACCCGCGCGTCTGGACGCCAGACGAAAGGAAGTTGGTAGAGGAGATCGCCCGGCGGCTGGAGGACTCGCTCACCAGCCTGCTGATGTTCCGCAGCCTGTGTGAAAGCGAGGAGGCTCTGCGGCAGAGTGAGTCCTATCTGGCGGAAGCGCAGAGGCTGAGCCACACAGGTAGCTGGGCTTTCGATATCGCCAGCGACAGGTATGTCTACGCTTCCGAGGAATGTCTTCGGATTTTTGGATTCGAGCCGCAAGAGGCTTTGCCGACCAGGGAAGCGGTTTTCCGGCGCATCCACCCGGACGATTCGGAAAGGGTGAACCGGGGATTTGAGAAGTCGGTCCACGAAAAGGTGGATAACTCCGATGAGTTTAGGATCGTGCTTCCCGACGGAGCGGTCAAAACTGTTCATGTGATCAGGCACCCTGTCGCGGGTAGCGCGGGGGATGTCGTTAAGTTGTTTGGCACCGCGGTCGATATAACGGAACGCAAGAGGGCCGAGGAAAAGCTTCAGCAAAGCGAAGCCGAGCTTCGGCAAATCGTAGACGCTGTGCCGCAGCACGTCGTCGTTTTGGAACCAGACGGTGAATTCAGTTATGTGAATCGGCGTGATCTCGAATACACAGGCCTGACTCTGAAAGACGTTTACGCAGCGGATTATCCTGCCAGAATCTTTCATCCCAACGATTGGGAGAGACTACGCGACGATCGCCAACACGCTCTTGCACAAGGAATTCTATGGGAAGCGGAAGCGCGACTGCTCGGAAAAGACGGGCAGTATCGCTGGTTTCTAATTCGCCTCAACCCGCTGCGGGATGAGCAGGGTCACATCATCCGCTGGTACGGCACGCGCACCGACATTACGGAACGCAAGCGGGCCGAAGAAGCCCTGCGGCGCAGCGAAGCTTATCTGGCGGAGGCGGAGAGGATAAACCATACGGGTACTTGGGCCTGGAACCCCGCCAGCGGTATCCAATACTGGTCCAAGGAATGCTACGGGATTATGGGTTTCGATCCAGCCGAAGGTATGCCGCGCCTGGAGCGATTTCTGGAGGCAGTCCATCCAGAGGACCGGCCACGATTGCGGGAACGATTGCAGAGAGTCGCCGGCGAGAAGACTACTTACGAAACCGAATACCGGATCATACGTCCGAGCGGCGAGGTCAGGGATCTTCGAGTGATCGGCCATCCTGTGTTCGATAGCGCCGGCAACCTTCTTGAGTACGTCGGCACGACGGCAGATGTGACGGAACGCAAGCGGGCCGAAGAAACGCTGCGCGAGAGCGAGACGCGCTTTCGCACGTTTGTGGACCACGCGGGCGATGCGCTCTTCGTCATGGATCGTGAGGGGACCATCGTTGATCTGAATCAGGCCGCCTGTGAGGGTCTTGGTTACACCCGGCAGGAACTGATCGGGAAGACGTCAGTTGCCTTCCATCTGGATTCGGAGGGAGTACAGATGGAGTCAGTCGCGGAGCGAGCGGCGGCGGGTGAAACCGTGGTCGACGCACACTACCATCGGCGAAAGGACGGTACGGTGTTTCCTGTCGAAGCAAACACGAGTTCTTTTTGGTATGGCGGGCGTCGCTTCCTGCTACATGTCTCCCGGGACATCACCGACCGCTTGCGTGCCGAAGAAGAGCGCGAGAGGCTGCGGCAACTCGAGGCCGATCTTGCGCACATCGACAGGGTAAGCATACTGGGGGAACTGACCGCCTCGATCGCGCATGAAGTCAACCAGCCACTCTCGGGCATTGTGAGTAGCGGTAGCGCGTGTTTGCGCTGGCTGGCCAGAGATGTGCCTGATCTGGAGGAAGCCCGGGAAGCCGCCCGCCGGATCGTTCGCGACGGGAAGCGAGCCGGTGAAATCATCGCCCGGATTCGCGCCTTGACAAAGAAGGCCGCAGCATCTAGAGAAAAGCTGGACCTGAACGAAACCATCCGGGAAGTCCTTGCCCTCGTCGGCGACGAAGCGAAGGGAAACGCCGTGGTTATCCGAACACGGTTTGGGGATGACGTTTTTCCTGTTGTCGGCGATCAAGTGCAGTTGCAGCAGGTGGTGTTGAACCTGGCCATGAATGCTATCGAAGCGATGAGCAGTGTAGGCGACCGGGCACGGGAACTGGTGATCACCACCGGTAACATCGACTCTGACCAGGTGCAGGTAACGGTGGAAGACTCGGGGACAGGTATTGCCCCCCAGATGATAGAGAAAATCTTTGACTCTTTCTACACCACCAAGCCCGGCGGCATGGGCATGGGACTATCCGTTAGCCGTTCCATTCTTCAGGCCCATGGAGGTCGGCTATGGGCCACAGCCAAGGACGGCCCGGGCACAAGCTTCCACTTCACGCTTCCTAGGTACGACGAGAGCTCTCATGCCGCAGCCTGACGCGGTTATTGCGGTTGTTGACGACGACCCCTCGGCGCGGGAGGGACTGAGTAGTCTGATTCGGTCTGCGGGCTTGCAGGTCGAAACCTTCGCGTCCGCGCAGGAATTCCTGGCCCGTCCCGCCGGCGAGGCGCCAAGTTGTCTGGTGTTGGACTTGCAACTGCCGGGTCTGAGCGGGCTCGACCTGCAGAAGCGCATGGCCGAAGTCGGGATGGAGATCCCCATCGTTTTCCTTACAGGCCATGGCAATATCCCAGCCTCCGTGCAGGCGATGAAAGCGGGAGCGGTTGAGTTTCTGACCAAGCCGTTCGATGAACAATATCTCTTACAGGCAATTCAAGAGGCCATAGAACGCGATCGGCGTACCCGCCAGCAGCACGCCGACATCCGGGAGTTGCAAAATCGATATAAGTCGCTGACCGCGCGCGAGCAGGAAGTGATGCAGCAGGTGGTTTCCGGGCTCCTCAACAAGCAAATTGCGGCCGAACTGAACATAACCGAGTACACGGTCAAGATTCATCGCGGGCGCGTCATGCGCAAAATGCATGCCGAGTCTCTGGCGGATCTGGTGAGGATGGCGGAGAACCTCGGGGTCCACTCGCCTAAGCGGTCTGCCCGAACTTGAGATCAACAACTTACGAGCTTAACTCGGTCGGAAGAGACGTCGGGCGATCTCCGTGTAGATGTAGCACCAAGATGTAATAGACTCCCCCTCCCTCCTCTGGTATCCCATCAAATAGAAGGTTCAAATGGAGCTCCTTGTTGCAGTAGTCGACGATGATATCTCGGTACGCGAATCGCTTGAGAGCCTGATTAGGTCCGCCGGCATGGAGGCGAGAGTGTTCGCCTCCGCGGAAGAGTTCTTGAACTCAACCCATCCGCGCAAGGCGGACTGTCTCATATTAGACGTGCGCCTGCCGGGGATTAGTGGCGTCGAACTCCACCGCCACCTCTTGGCCCGCAATCATAATGTGCCGGTTATTTTTATCACGGCGCATGCATCCGACGACGGTGCAAGGCTCGAAGCTCGCTCGGATTGGACCGTTGCCTACTTGACCAAACCATTCAGTGAAGATGAATTGCTCGATGCCGTCCACACGGCCTCGAAATGGAAACCGAGAAGTTGAAGGAACGCAGTTGAAACAAAGGAGGCTCCCATGAGTGACCCAAGACCTTTGGTTTACGTGGTGGATGACGATCCGTCGGCGCGCGAAGGAGTCGCGGGTCTGATTCGCTCCGCCGGATTGATGGCGAAGACCTTTGCATCAGGGGAGGAGTTCCTGGCTGCGCCCCGGCCTAAAATACCAGGTTGTTTGGTGCTGGATGTGAACCTTCCCGGGGTAAGCGGACTCGACCTGCAACAGGAGCTTGCCAAATCGGATGTTCAGGTCCCCATCATATTCCTCACAGGCCACGGCGACATCCCAATGACAGTGCGCGCGGTCAAAGCAGGCGCTGCAAACTTCCTGACGAAGCCTGTCGACGGTGAAGAACTGTTGAATACCATCCGGCAGTGTATCACTTCCGATCAAGAAACACGGCTGAACCTCGGATCGGACATACGGTCGAAATACAACTTTGAGGACATCGTCGGAGAAAGCGACGCGCTGCACAAAGTGCTGGAACAGGTCGCCATTGTTGCACCGACCGACTCGACGGTGCTTCTGCACGGGGAGACTGGAACAGGCAAAGAAGTGATTGCACGCGCAATTCATAATCTCAGTTCCAGGCGAGATCGCATGTTTGTGCGAATGAACTGTGCTGCGATTCCCGCGGGATTGCTGGAAAGTGAACTGTTTGGACACGAGAAAGGGGCTTTCACTGGGGCCCTGATGCAGAAACGGGGCAGGTTCGAGCTGGCCGATCGTAGTTCGCTTTTTCTCGATGAAATCGGTGACATCAGCCTGGAATTGCAACCCAAGTTGTTGCGTGCCGTTCAGGAGCAGGAGTTCGAACGTTTGGGAAGCGCCAAAACGATTCATGTCGATGTGCGAATCATCGCCGCCACACATCGGGATCTTCCGGCAATGATTCAGGAAGGCAAATTCCGCGAGGACCTGTTTTATCGATTGAACGTGTTTCCGATTGAGATCCCGCCGTTGCGGGAGCGGCGCGAGGACATTCCGCTGCTTGTAAACTATTTCGTATCCAAACTGTCACGACGAATGGGGAAGAAGATCGAATCGATTCCCAGCCACGCCATGGAAATGTTGACGAACTGTCCGTGGAAAGGCAACGTCAGGGAACTAGCAAACTTCATCGAACGCGCCGTCATTCTTACCCGCGGCGAGGAGTTAGAGGTGCCGATTGCGGAGCTTCACCCCACTTTGGAGATGGGTGTTGTTAGCTGTTCGACCTCCAGCTTTCGGCAAGCGGAATCCACTGTGATCATCGAGGCTTTGAGAGCCGCGTCGGGGCGGATTGCAGGCAAGGCCGGAGCCGCCGAACGCCTCGGACTGAAGCGTACCACTCTGCAAAACAAAATTCGCCGGCTCGGCATCGCAAAAGCACATTACCAGAACTAGCGAGACTGAACTCCGGTTTTGACGCTCTCGGAGCAGGGCGTAGAAGCCATAACTGAAAATAAGGATAGAGACCGAGCGATGGCCGAAATCACACTTTCACATCTTTTACGACTGGCCACCGAACTAGGCTCCCCTCTGAGCCGGGAGCAAGCTCTCGCATTTCTCAATCAAGAGGGGCGCGGGTTCGAGATGAGGAGTTTATTGCATGCGGCTTATTGAGGCAGTGCATTAGCCCCGAAACAGCACAGCCGTTGGTGTCTCGGTCATCACTCTGGGGACGTGACTGACCATCACGCCGACACTTGTTGGAAATAAAGCCTCGTTGTCCTCAGCACATTTTCCAGTTGGTACATGTCGTCCACCAGCAACCGCGAATTCGTGCCGTCATTCATGCTGGAGTAGTCTCATGGGGATTTCTTGAATGCCTCCTGGGACGTTTGCGCCCCGATTGCAAGCACGACTCGCCCGTTGACCATCCCAGTCTTAAGGCGCTGGAAAACGTCGTTGATCGATTCGAGCGGCTGCGTCTCGATGATTGCCTTCACCTTGCCTTCAGCGGCAAAGCTCAAAGCCTCTTCCAAATCGAGCCGCGTGCCTACAATCGAACCCCGGATGGTATAGCGGTTCAGCACCAGATCGAAAATCGAGACCGGGAATTCTCCCGGAGGCAAACCGTTGAGCACACAAGTGCCTCCGCGCCGCAGCACGCCGATCGCCTGCTTGAAAGCTATCGTCGACACAGCCGTTACCAGAACACCGTGTGCCCCGCCAATTTGTTTCTGAATTTCGGTGGGCGGATCCTGTGTCTTGGCGTCGATCGCAATCTCGGCTCCGAGCTTTCGTGCCAATGCCGCCTTTTCCGGCCCCAGGTCCACGGCCGCCACATGCAGCCCCATTGCCTTGGCATACTGGATCGCAACGTGGCCTAACCCGCCGCCGGCCCCCGAAATCACCACCCACTCGCCCGGCCGCGTATTGGTTTCTTTCAGCCCCTTGTAGGTCGTGACACCAGCACAGAGAATCGGTGCCGCATCAACAAAAGGCAGGTTCTTTGGGATTCGCCCCACGTAGTCGGCCTGTGCCAGTGCATACTGGGCAAAGCTGCCGTTCACCGAATAGCCTGAGTTTTTCTGTTCCAGACACAGGGTTTCCCAGCCTGAGAGGCAAAAATCACAATGACCGCACGCGCTGTGCAACCACGCAATACCGACCCGGTCGCCTTCCTTCAAGTGTGTAACACCCGGGCCAAGCGCGACAACGATCCCCGCTCCCTCATGTCCGGGCGTGATAGGGAGATGTGGCTTCACCGGCCAATCGCCGTCAGCCGCGTGCAAGTCGGTGTGGCAGACTCCAGTCGCGACAATTTCTACCAAGACTTGCCCCGGCCCAGGCGTAGGCACCGGAAGCTCTCGCATCACGAGAGGCTCGCGGAACTTTTCAACGACTGCAGCTCTCATAGTTTTCGGAATTGCCATACTCGATCCCTCCTTAGACCTATTGTCGTTTCTACCGTCAACTGCCGGCCTTGACTCTGTCCCTGGGACCTCTGATGCGGCTCGAAGATCGTCAGATCGACATCCGGCAAGATCGCTCCGTGCTTGAGATAATTCAGGCGCGTATCAAAACAGCGGGGCAGATCATGGCGGATATAACCCATAAGCACCTCTACCAAATCGCAGTTCGCGGGAGGCAACCAGGAGCCAACAACGGAATGTGCCGCGGGTTTTCTGCGCTTTGTGACGCTCCGAACTGGTTGGCTCAGGAGTCCGTCTCGGCCCAATGGCTGCCGCCTCGCTCAATCGATGAGGATGCAAACTCAATGCCAATCCTCGAATGCGGATAAGAGCCGATAACAAAGCTGTTCGCGAGTGCGGGCAGGTACTGACAGCCAAACCTCGTTGCCAAGCATTAGGCATGTGCCCAGATGTGGGCGCAACCGGGTCCTTTTTGGGGCCTCAGTCCCAGAGCGCTTCGCTACTGCTGGACATGGAAAGCCAACTTGGTTGAAAACTCTACCTCGCGCTTCAACACGTGGCAGGCGGATTGCGATCGGACACGGGTAATAACAACCGGCTCCTGACGCGGCGAACAGGTCGTTCCTGGTCAACACTGTTTCGGCAGGAGAGTCACTTCGCGGAACGAGCCAGGGGAAAGCGGCCTACTTCTGGCCCTGTGCTGCATGCATGCGGCGATCAGTTGCCTCTTCCCGCGTCTCCGCGGGCAAACCGATCTTGAAGGTCCCAATTGCGAAGTAAACCTCGCGAAAGAAAAGGGTCAGACTTACTATCGACGTGAACATGGCCGCAATAAAGAGGCCACTGAGAATCAGGGGAGTCGAATAGTGCAACATGGAACTCGCGAACAGAGCTGCGATGACGAAGCACACCATTAGCGCCGAGGTCGTGCTGAGCTTGATGGCGTGGTAGATCAACTTCCCACGTCTTTCCAGGACATGCAACTCATTCACGATTGCGGCTGCATGAGGTGGTTCCGGCGTTTCCAATCGTTGCTCAAGCACGCGAGCACGATCGATAATGCGAGCAAGGCGCCCGCTCAGCACGTTCAGCAGAGTGCCGACCCCGGTCAGAAGGAATACGGAAGCGACCGAAAGCTGAATGATGTGCGCGATCTCATCAATTTGATTCATGATTGATTCCAGACCACAGGCAAGTGGACCTCAGGTCTGCCAAGGCTCTTAGCGAACGGCTGATTCAGATCTGCATCGCAAAGTTTCACAAGACTCCGAGGAACATCGTCTAATGACCGAAGAGCTTACGGCGTACGTCGGGCCAGAATTCCTTCATAACGTTGAAACTCGTATCGATACCGATCTGCTGACCCCACTTGCCAACAGTATTCCCAAGGCTCCGGTCAGCAGCCGGATAGTAAAGATTTGAAATCCCAGCCGCGAGGGCATTTCCCACGACTTCCGATGTGTTGAACTGGTTGCAGCCGCTATCGCTGCGGGTGACGACCTCCCGGCTCGCCGCGTACCCGATGCGCTTCAGAAAACCTCCCTTTCCTTTGATGAAATAGCGGGGATCTTGATGCAGGGCGGTAGGGAATATAGCTTCTGTCATCAGATTGCCGATGGCCTGATCGGCAAATGCACCACCGTAATACTTGCTAAAGCCCTTCGCGCCTTGTCCGAAAGAACGATATTGATCCTGTGCCATTGACGACCCCGCGAATACACCGGCAACAAGGAAAGCCGTTGGATCGAAGGAGTCGTCAAAGGCGAGTTTGAATTTTTGATCCGGCGTTAACGGCTGGAACTTGGTCTCACCCTCATCGGTGCGGTAGTTGGGGATGACCCACATGATGTGGTGCTGTCGATACTCGCTCATGCCCCCTTCAGCTTGCTGTTGTTGTGGCTGAGGGGCGTCCGCTAGGGTCAGGTTTTGCTGGCACAGAGCGGGATGTTGGCCGAGAAACAGCAACAAGCTTGTCGACAACATCAATCGAGCTCTTGCAAGGAAAGTTTTTCGTCTCATTCCATCAGTACCGAAAAAGAGCGTTGACGTAGCCACAGTGTTCGCGAAATCAAGGATCGCGAACATGAACGCCAGATAGCTCAGCGCATGCGATGGGCAGCGTGGCCGCGTAGCCGGGACTTGGAGCTTCGCGTCGCGAGATTCACCCATTCCCACTCGGCAAGCCAGTTTCTGCCGCATCTCCCTTCACATTGGAACTCCGACATTCTTCCCCCGCATTGTGGGCAGACCAGGTTAATGATCGACGAGATAATGTGCCCGTTCGATTCGCCCGGTAGCATGTCAGCTGCTGTCATAGTTGCTCTCCTATTCAGAAATCCGACGAGTGTGCGAGGGGCAGACACGGGCCACAAACAACGGAAATTGTCCCGCGCGGGTCTCTTGCGCTTCCGGGCGCTCCGAGCTGGTTGGCTGCGGAGTCCGCCTCGGCCCAATGGCTGCCGCCTCGCTCACTCGATGGGAATGCAAACTCAATGCCAATACCCGAATCGCGAGTAAGAGCCGACAACAAAGCGTTTTCTGAGTGCGCGCGCTGATATCGAACGTAATGCTCCTGCCCAACATTAGGCATGTGCCCGGATGTGGGCGAAATTTGGCCGCTTGAGTTGCGGTCCGTGTGGAGAAGTCAACGCCGTGCAAAGACATGAAGAGTCAACCTCATTGAAGACTCTGCCTCACGCTTCAGCCAATTGGCATGAGGATTGCGATCCGATGCAGGTGATGAGGTTCTGATCTTGGCGACCGGTCGTTCCTAGTACCGGATTGCCGGACCAAGAAAGCGTAACGGGAGGAGTCAATCGTGCGGAGGCTAATAGGTGTAATCGCTCTGTGTCTGCTGAGTTTTCCGGTGTTTTGCCAGTCCACATCGAAGTATCAGGCAGCCACCATTACTGAGGTCAAGCCGCATCAGGCTGCAGGAGACGGTGCGTCTGATGCCACCAGCTATGACGTTTCCGTCAAAGTGGGTGACACAATTTACGTGGTACTGTACACCACACCGTTGGGCGAAATTGCCCCGAAGTACGCAGCAGGGCGCGAACTACTGGTGTTCGTCGGGAAAAACACCATTACTTACAACGACATCCTGGGTCGCTCGCTTCAGGTGCCGATAGAAAGCCAAGGACCCGCTACGGAGCACAAATGACTCGAAACATCTTGTGCTGGCAGCAATTTGCTGTGCGCAAGAGTTACCGCGGTCAGAACGCAATCAGCAGATCTACTAGCATGTGCAGCTCGCGCGAGGAGCACCGATGAAAACTCGACAGATCCTTATTACTATATTGACTCTTGCAACAGTGTGGCATACGGCTGCAGCCCGGCCGAAGAAAAAGAACATCCAGGCAGATGCACCTCCGCTGGAGAGCATTCTTGCGGGTACAAGCATGCAGTCCAATCCTGTTCTATCCGATCTAATTGCGCCCAAACCCGAAATGCCCCCGGGCCCACTAGACGTTCTCAATGCATACGAAATCGCCATGAGCATGGTGGCAGACAAGACATCTGCCGATTTCTCTGCAATCGTGCAGGCCCAACAGGCAAATCAAATTACCCGCGAACAGGCCGAATATCTTCTGCAGCAGATATACCAAATGGCAATGATGCAGTATCAGGTGCTTAGCGCCCTTCATGAGGTTTTAAAACATGACATCGACGAAGCAAGCCAGCAAGGGACGTACTCGCTGAAAACCTCAAGCTCCAATACGGTTCTCGTGGTTCCTTTTCCGGGTTCCGTCTCTGCATACCGATAAAAATCGAAATTCCAGCTGACTGGGCTGCATGGAACTTCACATGCTTCGCCGGGGACAGAGGAGCTCAAACATAGCATGCGATACCTGGGGAAATTAAGTGAGAGCGGCGCCCTGGACTCGACGAAGCCTTCACCCGCGGAGATGCTCTCTGTTCTGTCGCATTGCTTGCCGTCTCTTCATAGAAACGCCTATAGACTTTTGGGAAACAAAACAGATGCCGAGGATGCGGTGCAGGACGCGCTATTGGCCGCTTACAAGCACCTGAACCAATTCAGGGGCGACGCGCAACTTTCGACGTGGCTGACCACTATTGTGATCAATTGCGCAAGAATGCAGTTGCGCAAGCGGTCACGCTATATCCACGTATCCCTCGATTCACGAATCGGAGAAGACCAGGAGTATCCGATCTCCGATATTTTAGTGGACCACCGACCCAATCCCGAAGATGAGTGCCACAGGTCTACGCTGAATGCGCGGTTGATGAAATCAGCAGCGCGACTATCACCGATTCTGCGGAAAACGTTTCACCTCCGGTATGTGGACCATCTTTCGGTCTGCGAAACAGCTCGCGTACTGGGAGTTCCCATCGGAACTGTGAAAGCGCAGACAGCTCGGGCAAAGGCTAAATTGCAGAAGTTAGTACGAGGAGTACTCCGCACGGATCTCGTTCTGGTGGAGCGCCGCTAGCACAAGCATTCCATACCCGCGCTGAAGTTGTCTGACTTCTTCGCATGAGCCAATCCGCAGGTCCAATCGCTGCCTCAGACCGCAATTGCATAAGCTGAGCCCAGGATGTAAACGCTCAATTGAAGACCGAACCCAATTTCCTGAGACACAACGTTGAAGCGGCCCCTGTGCTCCGTGGTTCTGGACGTGGAAAGCAACCAAGTCGAGCCGCTCGATGACCCAATAGGGTCACGATCCAAGCACATCTGACCTCGCCTGCCCGTATTCGGGCGCGACTGCCCGGATACTGCCTAAATCGTCCGCATCATCAGAGCATCTCCTGCGTAAGTCTTTGACGCGCCTAGTATTAAGACTACCCGCTATTGGCCTCACGCTTGCCATTAACAGTTTCGTGTTGATCTTGGCAATTGTCCGTCATGAAAGTTCGGGACATTTTTGCCAAGGAGGAGCCGATTCCGTTGCTCGATCACAACAGCAAGCGCGTCGATAAGCCGGAAATCGATATCGTGGACGCCGACAATGGCGCATTGGTGTTTTTGAAGGGCCGCATTGATATCGATTCCTCTCCAGCAGTGCGTGACCAGCTTATCGCCGTTTTGCACGCGCCACATCCGCGGACAGTGAGCATTGATTTGTCAGCGGTTACCCATATCGACAGTTCCGGCGTTGCCACTCTGATCGAAGCTCTAAGAATCGCACGAAGCTACAACACCGAAGTGAGGTTAGAAGGCTTAGAAGGCCGATTACTGCGGCTGTTTCAATCGACAGGCATTCTGTCGCTGTTCAATGGAAGCACCCGAACAAATACCCAGTCCGGGTCGAAGGCGGTCTGATGGCCAATTTTCTCGAAATTGCCGGGAGAAAGACGCTCAGTCAACTCGACTATGTCGGGAGCCTAAACATTCAGTGGTGGGAGACACTGCGTGGGATGCGCGCAGCCTTGCCACTCGTTGGAAATCGACATCGGTGGCATGCAGTCGTTCGCCAGATGCTAGAGGTCGGGGTTGATGCGCTGCCGATGGTTGCCCTGATGGCTACGTGTAGCGGATTCATCCTGGCTATGCAAGGAGCATCTGAGCTGCGGCGGTTCGGTGCTTTGCACTTCGTCATCGATTTGGTCGCGGTCGGCTTCACACGCGAACTTGGTCCGCTGCTGACTGCAATCGCGGTCAGCGGACGCTCTGGATCTGCATTTGCAGCCGAGATCGGCACCATGAAGGTGACGGAAGAGATCGATGCTCTCAAGGTCATGGCCTTCGAACCGGTGGAGTTCGTGTTAGCGCCAAAGTATCTGGCGGCATTGGTGGCAGTCCCGTGTCTCACCATCGTCTCCGCCCTCTTCGGCATTCTCGCCGGTGGCCTATTTATGTTCTTCAGCACGCACCTTGGTCTCGTGCTTTATTTCCGATACGTGCTGACCTCAATTGAGTTGCGGGATATGGTCGCCGGGATGATCAAGAGTTTGGCATTCGCCACCATCATTGCTCATGTGGGATGCCTGGAAGGACTTCGTGTGCGCGGCGGGCCCGAGGCAGTGGGCCGCTCGACAACTTCGGCGGTCGTGCGATCAACGTTCCTGGTCATCGTCGCCGATGCGATATTCACGACCATCTTTTACTTCGTGGGAAAAACATAAATGTCCATAATTTCCGTCCGCGATCTGGTCGTGGAATACGATGGGCGACGTGTGCTCGATGGTTTGAACCTTGACATCGAGGCAGGCCAGATCACGGTTCTGCTGGGAGGCAGCGGTTCAGGAAAGAGCACACTGTTGCGGCAAATTCTTGGTCTCGAGCATCCGAAGTCAGGCACTATCTCGATCAAAGGCACAGACATCGCGAGCTGCTCGCCGGCGGATTTGAACAAAGTCCGGCGCTCGATTGGAGTGGCCTTTCAGAGCGCGGCTTTGTTCAATTCACTATCGCTGGAAGAGAATGTCGCGCTCACCTTGCGGGAGCACACTGCACTCGCTCCTTCAGTGATTGACCTGATCGTTTGGTTGAAGTTGGCGGTGGTGGGCCTGGCGGATTTCGGCAAACTGCACCCGCAGGAGCTCTCAGGAGGCATGAAGAAGCGTGCGGCTGTTGCCCGGGCTCTCGCTTTGGATCCCGAAATCCTAGTGCTGGACGAGCCTTCCGCCGGCCTTGACCCGATTGTGGCGGCGGAGCTGGACGAACTCATCGTATTTCTGAAGGAGACTTTTCAGATTACGGCTCTTGTTGTCACCCATGAGATGCACAGCGCCTTCCGAATCGCCGACCGGATCGCGATGCTGTTCGATGGAAGGCTTCTCGCAGTCGGCACAAAAGACGAAATACGCGCAAACCAGCATCCACGCGTGAGGCAGTTCCTCAACCGTGTGCCGGCGAATCCTGTGCATACGCCGGCATTGGCCTCCTATCTCGAACGGTATGTGCAACGTCAGGAGGCAAAACCATGACCACCGAAGCAAAGGTCGGCGCGTTCGTCCTCAGTTGTTTCGCTGTACTCGTGTTCACCGTCATCTACCTGTTGAACGCGCAGTACAGTGGCGGCACCGCGCGCTATCGCACTTACTTGCGATACGCCGGCGGGCTTGAGCCCGGAGCTTCCGTGCTGTATGGAGGCATGAACGTGGGCAAGGTTACAGCCGTGCGACCCTGGGCCACGGATCCAACCCGAATCGAAATTCTCCTGGAAGTCAAGAAGGACACTCCGCTGAATGAGAAATCAGTGGCCAAGCTGGGATTCGTCAGCGTCATGAACAGCGCGGCTCTGTCGATCACAACCGGCACTATTGACGCCAAACGTCTTCCTCCCGGGTCAACCGTCGCCTCGCAAGAAGCGGCCAGCCTGGATGAGATTGCCGGGAAACTGGCAACCGTTGCAGACAGCGCGAATACGCTGATCACCCAGGCGCAGGGAGAACTTAACGATATCAGCGGCAACGTGCACCATCTACTTGTCAACCTGGACACGATGGCCGGACCGCGGAATCAGAAAAAAGTCCAAGCCATTCTGGACAATATTGACCGATTGGTCGCCGACGAGCGCCCAAAGATCGATCGTCTTACAGACCAACTGGCCAGGGTTAGCGAGCATGCGGATGACACCATTCAGAATGTGAATGGCACGGTGACGGATTTGCGCGCTCCCATGCGAAAAGACATGGCTGAATTACAGACAACGCTGGAAGAGGCCAAAGGCTTGCTGCAGTCCATGCAGATCATTGTGAGGGCTAACGATTACAAGATCGACGATACGGTGGAGAATCTGCGCGAGGCGACCGACAACCTCAATCAGTTCACGAATTCTTTAAAGCAGCGTCCCTGGAGTTTGATACGCACCAAGCAACCCGGGGACCGCCAGGTTCCGAAATAGGTGGTCGGTGAGGAGAAACGGTATGAAAAAACTTCCAGTGGCGCTGGCATTGATACTGACGCTTTTGCCCACTCTGTCCAGCTGCGGTAGGGTGCGATATCCCGCATATTACACGCTCAATTTGCCGGCCCTGCCGGATCCGACCGCCCAGGAAACTGTCCGAACCTCAATAGCAGTACGAGAATTCCAATCGCCTGGTTATCTGCGGCAAGGGCCGATCGTCTACCGGACGACGCCCGAGGAAATCGGTTTCTACGAATACCACCGCTGGGCGGCGGATCCGCGTACCCTTGTGACCAGTGCAGTCATCGATCATCTGCGTGCCAGCGGTCAGTTTTCCGGGGTTTCGATGTATAACGGGCGTCCTGATATCAACTACGTTTTCAGTGGAAAATTGGAAAAGCTGGAGGAAGTGGATTACGAATCCGGAGTCAAGGTGGAAGTTGCAATCTCTGCCCAAATCACCAAGGTAGCGACCGGTGCAACGGTCTGGAGCAATGCTGTTTCCGAAACTGGATCGGTGTCCCAACGAAATGTACCCGGGGTCGTGTCCCAGATGAACCGGGCTATGGACTTAGCCATCAACAAACTACTATCGACGGTTCCAGCGTCGCTGGGGAGTGAACGATAGGAATTTCAAGCGGAACCCGGGCCGCCGGGGTCAGAAGGTCGTCCGGAATCATCCGGATGTCGATTGCAGCGGGAACTTGGTTGGCAGATACTTGAAGGCGCAAAATCAGGGCGCAGCAAGCGGCGCGGGTTTCAGCGTTCGCGAAAGGCATTACACGTCCGGTTTTGCAGACGTAGTGCTGCACCACGACCGAGGTTTGGTTAGTTAGATCCTCCGGCCAAAGGATTGCGATCCCGTACGAAGATTAAATTGCTCGCATCTGTAAACCGAGAATTACGGAGAGCTCAGGTGCTATGACCATCAACGAAGATCGATACCGAATGCTGCTGGGTGCGTCCACTGCCCTGGCCGATCAGCCCACAGTAAAGGCGGTCCTGCGAAGCCTGCGCGAAGTTCTGTCCAGCACTTCCAGGCTGCACGGAACCGAACTCTACGTCTTAGACGACGAGCAAGATAGTCTGCACATGTACGAGTTCGATCACGACCCGGATGCACCTCCAATCAAGATCGGAACCAAAGTGTCACGAATTGGCGCGGTGGCGCGGGTGCTTGAGGAACAGAAGCCAGTTTTCATCCCTGACTCATCACAGGAAATGTTGAAGCATCCTGACCTGGCTCCGTTTGCAGCCGAAGTTGTCGGACGAGCTGCCTATTTGTTTCCAGTCTCTACCGCCCAGAAACGATACGGAATTCTTGCAGTGACAAAGTTGCAGGGCGAAACGTTTGCCCCCGAAGACGTCGAACTGCTCCGTTCTTTGGCGTCGCACGTCGCTGTCGCGCTCGAGTGTGCACTGGCTAGGGACCTTGCGGAGCAGTATCAACGTGAGCTTGCCAGCCAGCGCGACCGCCTTCGACTCGTGCTCGAAATCAATAATCACGTGGCGAAATTGGATATAAACGATGTCCTTCGCTCGGCCTCGACATCAATCCGGTCCTATTTTGGCTGTGATTTCGTTACCTTCTGGGTGCTGAATGTGGAAACTGGCCAGCTTCAAAAGCTGTTGCAGGACTTTCCGGGCGGGAAGGGCCTCATGGCTGGGGTCGCTTCCGCTGACTTAAGCGCTACGGACCTTGAGAAGCTGCGTACGCGGAAGGCAGAGATCTGGTCACGCGAGGACTTTGACAAACTGCCCGCAACTCTCGCCGGTCCCCTGAAGGCAGAATCGATATCGTCGTTTGCTTTTGCTTGCTTGGCAACCGAGAGCAAGCCATTGGGCTTGCTGACCATAGGCAGCCGAAAGGCCGATGCCTTCGGACAAAGGGACCTAGATCTCCTCGCGGAGATTGGCATCCAGATCTCGCTAGCATTGGACAATGCTCTAGCGTACGGACGCCTGCACGCGTCGGCAACTCGTCTGGAAGAAGAACGCCTCTACCTCGAATCGGAAATCGAATCTGAGTACAACTTCGAAGACATAGTCGGCAAAAGCGCTGCGCTCCGCAAGGTGCTGGACCAGGTCGCGATCGTTGCGCCCACCAGTTCCACCGTGTTACTGCACGGCGAGACCGGTACCGGCAAGGAACTGGTGGCGCGAGCGATTCATAATCTCAGCCCGCGGCGGGGGCGCACATTCGTCCGACTGAACTGTGCGGCGATTCCTTCGGGTTTAGTGGAAAGCGAACTCTTCGGCCACGAAAAGGGTGCTTTCACGGGCGCCCTCATGCAGAAGCGAGGCCGCTTTGAGCTGGCGGATCACGGCAGTCTTTTTCTTGACGAGATCGGCGACATCACCATGGATTTGCAACCGAAACTCCTGCGTGCCCTGCAGGAACAGGAGTTTGAACGCCTCGGAAGCGCAAAGACCATAAAGGTTGATGTTCGTTTGATTGCGGCCACGCACCGCGATTTGGAAAGCATGATCAGCAATAATCAGTTTCGCGAGGACCTTTTCTACAGGCTGCGGGTGTTTCCCATTGAAATCCCGCCGTTGCGCGAACGACGCGAAGACATTCGACTCCTGGTCCACTTTTTTGTGTCGCGCCTCTCCCGCCGCATGCAAAAGCGCATCCGGGCTGTCCCGAAACCAGCGATGGAGGCCCTGGTGAATGCCGATTGGCCAGGAAATATCCGCGAGCTAGAGAACTTCATTGAGCGCTGCGTGATACTCACGCAAGGGGACGAATTGAATGTGCCGCGAGCAGAGCTGAACAGATCCGCTGGCCGCACTGTTGTTGCGGCAGCGTCGACCTTCGAGCAAGCAGAGCGGCAGGCGATCATCGAAGCTTTGAAAGGCGCGTCCGGAAGAATAGCCGGCAAAGGTGGAGCAGCAGAACGCCTCGGACTTAAGAGAACTACGCTGCAGAACAAGATGCGCAGGCTAAGTATCACTCGCGCTGATTATTCAGCCTGACAGCATGCGGTTCGTGAGCCAGCATAAGGGCGGATGACGGAGCTCTTCCTCTCCACGAGCCAATCTCCAAGAGCTTGCATTCTGCGGGCTTGGCATTCACGTTTTCTTAGGTAGTCTGACCTCCTCGCTTTTCTGGACTCTTTGAAGCGGCTGCTTCAGTCGCCTTGATGCCCGCCGCAAACCTGCCCGCATGCTGGCACTGCCCGTTATTAACGGCGGCATACGCTCGAAAGACCGTTTAGTCTCAGCAGGTTGCGCTAAGAGCCGCTGGCAAAACACCTGCAAGGGTGACTATAGCCAGCCATTTAAGGCTGCTAACGAATGTAGAGGGACCCATCATGCTACGTGTCCAAACACAAGAATTAGACGGCACTTTGATTTGCCGGCTCGAAGGCCGATTCACCGGCAAGGGAGCTGAGGAAGTCCGGACGCTCGTCACCCGCTGCGATAGCAAACTGGAATTAGTTGTCGATCTTACGGAGGTGATGTTTATCGACGCCATCGGGGAAGAGGTGCTTTTGTTTGTCAAGAGACTCGGAGCTCAGTTTGTTGCCGAGACTTCGTATTCCCGGGACATTTGCGAACGGCTTCATCTTCCGTTTATTGGCAAGCGTAAGTCGAACATGCAAGTGCCGCGTAATTCGGACGCAGGGGCATCGTCCTCGCCGGCGATGATCAAGCACACCTAACAAGCCGTCGAGCACCGCGTCGGGCAATTGCACGACAGGAAATTGGCATCCTCAACTTTCTTGGAAAGCTGTCCAATGTGCAGCCCTAACCATGACGGGCTCGATTGTGCTTCGACATTGGCTTCGGTTTCTTCCATTGCCCTCCATCCGAAACAAGGCGTGACTGTCTGAATCCACCGCTCATGCGCGGATGGCTCGACTGCGAGTCTGAACTTATCTTCAGAGTGTCACCCCGCAACTGAATCCTCATCATTTTCGGAGTGTGTTGAACGCTCACTGCGGCGCGTGCCCGCATAAGGGCAGCGCCCATCGACCAGATATGGGCATTCTCGGGCATTCTTCAGCACTCTTGGATGCTCGCATTTCTGATTCAAGAACTTACAAGGAACCCTCGGTTGGTACGGAACCTGCAATCTTGGTGCAGAGGAGCGACAACACGATTCGCTCAAAGTTCCAAGTGCCGTCAGGCCTCAGACGAAGTCCAGGTAGAAGAATGATGAAATCGAACCATCTCGCACTGCTTCTTACAATTCTTGTCCTTGCGTCACCGATCGGGTCGCTTGCTCAACAAGCTTCGCAGGAGGTCCCGCTTCTTACGCTTGACGACGCAGTCTCCATTGCACTCACGAAGAATCGGCTCGTGAAGAACTCGGTGTTGGAAGCGCAGAAGTTCGACTTCCAGGTGAGCACGGCTCGCAGCCGGCGGCTGCCACACTTTCAATTTGCCGCACTTGGTGGCGAACTGCTGCAGCCCTTCGATTTCACATTTTCCAAGGGTGTTTTCGGGACGTATCCAGGGGCAGGGCCCATTCCTTCAACAAATGCCAAGGTTCACACGCCAGCACAGCTAACCGCCTACTTAACAGGCGGCATGGATGTGCCCCTGTCGCAGCAGTACAAAATCGGGCTGGGAATTCGCGCGACAGAACTTGGGCGCGATATCGCCAAAGAAGACGTCCGCTCTGAGCGGCAGAAAATCGCGGCCGAGGTGCGAAGTGCATATTTCGAGCTTGTAGCGACGCAGGCCGGCGTGGATGCAGCACGGGAAGCCGTGAAGACCTTGGAAGAGGCACAGAGAGTCACGATGAGTTACGTCGCAGAGAAAACTGTGCTCAGGGGAGATGCGCTCGAGGTCGATGCACGTTTAACCAAGGCGCAGTATGACTTGTCGGTTGCGGAGAACGGACTTGCGACACAACACGAGCACCTGAATCAACTTTTGGCACGGGATCTTGAAACTCCTTTTCGGGTTGATTCCATCCCTGAGGAGGACACGACAACTCTGAGTCTGGAGGAGGCGCGCCAGCAGGCGTCAGAGAATCGGCCTGAGATCCGCCAGGCTCATCTCAAAGAAAAACAGGCCGAGTACGACCGCCGCCTCGCCAAAGCCGAATACATACCGGACCTCGGTATCGCCGTCAGCTACATGGGGATTCAGAATGTGCAAGTCCTTCCGACAAATGTCGGTGTGGCCGGCTTTGCGTTGACTTGGGAGCCATTCGATTGGGGACGCCGCCGCAATCGCGTACGCGAAAAATCCAACACTCTTGCGCAAGCGCACAACGGTGCACAAGAGGCCGAATCGCAGATCGGGGTTGAAGTCGGGTTGAAGTACCGTAAGTGGAAAGAGGCTGCCTTGCTGTTGAAGGCCACCCGCACCGGTCATGAAGCCGCAGCCGAGGAATTCCGCGTCACCAGTAATAAATACAAAGAACAAGCTGCACTCTCAAAAGATCTACTGCAGGCTCAAGCTCGAAGCACCGAAACAGAATTTCAGTATCAGCAGGCGCTTTCTTCTTATTGGAGTTCCCTGGCAGATTTGCGCCGCGCGATGGGGGAGGAATAAACGTGAGAAGCACAATCGCAACACTTGCATTAGCGCTGGTCATGGCCGGCTGTGGCTCGAATAAGCCGCTGGATCAGCCCCCCCAGGGGGTCCAGGCTCAAGTGATTAAAACGCAGGCCGGCTTTAGCACCGACGGGTTGCGTTTCTCGGCGGTAGTGACACCCGATTCGGAAGTTCCCCTGGCATTCAGAATTCCTGGATACGTCATTTCGCTCAAACAGGTTCGCGGCGAAGACGGCAAGATGCGCGATCTTGCGGAAGGCGATCGAGTCAGCCGGGGCGCTGTGCTCGTTCGCATGCGGTCGTCGGAATACGAGGACAAGGTACACCAGGCGTCCTCGCAGGCTGCGGCCGCGGAAGCTGTTTTTCAGAAAGCAAAACTCGATTTCGATCGGGCCACGCATCTATACGACAGCCAGAGCCTTACGAAGCCCGACTTCGATTCCGCTCGCGCGCAATACGATGCCAGCCAGGAGCAGCTGAAATCTGCTCGGGCCGTGACGAGCGAGGCGGAAATCGCTCTGCGCGATACTTCTCTGATTGCGCCCTTTGACGGCGACATCGTGAAGAAGGCCGTCGAACTCGGCGCGTTTGTCGGACCTGGTGTTCCCGCATTCGCGCTCGCCAAAACCGACACCGTCAAGATTGTCGTTGGAGTGCCCGATACGGTTGTCCGCTCCGTAAAGCTAGGCCAGCCCGTTGATGTTGCCATCGACGCGTTCCCCACACGTACATTTCATGCGCGAATCAGCCGCATGTCGGCGGCGGCGGACACGATTACACGTAATTTCGAGGTCGAAGTCGCTATACCGAATCATGATCACTTGCTGAAGGTGGGGATGATCGGCTCCTTGCAATTTGCGAATGCCGACGGCGCAAGTCGAACGTCGGCGCTGTTGGTGCCACTTTCCGCAGTCGTGCAAGCGAAAGACGGGAAATATGGCGTGTTCGTTGTTTCAAGCTCGAGTTCCGGAGAAGTAGCTCGCCTCCACAGCGTGGAAATCGGCTCTGTCACTGGAACCGACATAACCGTACTCAATGGGCTGACACCAGGCGATCGCATCATCACCACTGGCGCCAATCTGCTTAAGGATGGGCAGCCTGTCGAGGTCCTTCAATGAAAGCCGAAAAGAACGATAACAGTCGTAACCCGGCGCGATTTTTCACCCACAACCGGCAGATTGCCTGGGTCGCATTGTTTGCAACTCTGGCCTGGGGCGTGTTCGGGTACATGAACATGCCCAAGCGGAAGGACCCCGACATCCCCGTGCGCATCGCGCTGGCAATCACCCCCTGGCCGGGTATCTCGGCAGACAAGGTCGAGCAACTGGTGACCCGGAAGGTCGAGCAAGCCATCACTGGAAACAGCAAGGTGGACCGCGTGGAGTCCACCACCCAGGACAACATTTCTGTTGTGCAAGTCAGGCTCTTGGACAACATCAAGAACACCCAGCAGGAGTTCCAGGATATTGGACAACGACTGAACCAGATCACTGACCTTCCCGACGGCGCAGGACCAATCACCTGGATCAGCGACTTCGGGGATACGGCCGCGCTCATGCTGACCGTGGCCAGCCCGACGGTCCCGGACCTTGAAATCGCGTTGCGTGCCCGCGGCGTGCGCGATGCGATTGAGAAAGAGCGCCGAGGCGCTACGACAGGACGCGCCACGGTTCTCTACTGTTATCCAGCCTCTGTATCACCTGCCGTCATCGAGCGTCCTTTTCGAATATTTGCTATGCAGGCAGAACGAGACGGCGTAGCGCGAGATATTCGCCCGTTATCGGTGGGAAGTTGCTCGGGGATCGATTTTGCGACGGAAAAGCCGGATGACGAAATCCGCGCGTACGGACAGCAGTTCATTGAGAAGAAGCTCCAGGAATACGACTTTCATCCCGACGCATGGGGTCCGATTATCATTCGCGATCCTCAAGCCACCAAGGAACGCATCGCTGAGGTAGCTAACAACCGGTATTCGTATCGACAACTGGATGATTTCACCGATCTGATCCAACGCACGTTGCAACGTGTACCAGAGGTAGCAAAGGTCCAGCGCGTGGGCGTTCTGCCTGAAGAGATCTATCTGGAGTACTCGGACGCGCGGCTGGCAGCATTGAAATTGCAGCCCACGAAGATCAAAGACATCCTGAACGCGAGGAATGTGACGGCTCCAGGTGGAATCGTCCAGACCCAATCGCGAAATATCCTGGTTGACGCAACCGCCGAGTTCAAAAGCACAAAAGATATTGGCAACGTGCTCCTGGCATCGTCGCCTAGTGGGGCGCCGCTGTATTTGCGCGATCTTGTGGACATATCGCGTGCATATCAAACGCCCACACGGTACTTGAACTATATGGTCTATCGCGAGGCGGATGGAAGCTGGCATCGCAACCGTGCCATCACCCTGGCGGTGCAAATGCGATCAGGAGAACAGATCTTCAAGTTCGGCACGGCGGTAGACAAGGCTCTAGCCAATGTGCGCCCGCAACTGCCTGCCGACCTCATTGTGGCTCGCACGTCGGACCAGCCGAGGCAGGTGAAGGAGCTTGTCAGTCTGTTAATGGGTAGTCTCTACGAGGCCATCGTTCTCGTCGTGCTCGTCGCCCTGGTCGGATTTTGGGACTGGCGCGCGGCCATGCTGATGGCGGCGTCCATTCCTCTGACCCTGGCGATGACCTTCGGTATCATTCACGTTCTTGATATTGACATTCAACAAGTTTCCATCGCGACACTGATCATTGCTCTCGGCCTGTTGGTAGATATGCCCGTCGTAGCAGGCGACGCAATCAAGCGCGAATTGGGCTCCGGCTCCCCGCGCGACCTCGCATCCTGGATTGGACCGACCAAACTAGCGAAAGCGATTGTATTCGCCACCATCACGAACATCGTCGCGTATCTCCCGTTCCTGATGCTGACCGGCGATACAGGCTTTTTCCTTTACAGCCTGCCGGTTGTAATGACTTGCACGCTGGTCGCGTCCGTCATTGTTTCTTTCACCTTTATCCCGTTGATTGCGTATTACATGATCAAGCCGCCCAAGCGTCTGGAACCGCCCATGTCGGAGCGACGACAGCACGGCTTCCCAGCACTCTATTATCGGGTAGGTAATTTCGCGCTCAGACATCGTTGGGGTACGTTCGCCGGCTCGCTGATCGTTCTCGTGTTGGGCGGAGTGCTTTTCTCCATGCTCAAGCCGCAGTTCTTCCCCAAGGACCTCTCCTACCTGTCGTACGTGGACGTCTGGCTTCCGCCCGATGCTCCGCTGGGTGCGACAGACACGGTCACACAACGAGCAGAAACTGTCATTCGGCAAGAGGCGGAACGGTTTGGAAACGAACATCATCACAAAGATGTTCTGAAATCGCTGACCACATTTGTCGGCGGCGGCGGCCCCAGATTCTGGTTCTCGGTCGATCCCGAACGACAACAGCTCAACTATGCGCAGATCCTCGTCGAGGTTTCCGATAAGCACTTTACCAACGAGTTCGTTGGCCCGCTGCAGACGGCGCTGAGTCGCGAAGTCCCGGGGGCCCGGGTGGATGTGCGGCAGCTCGAGACCGGCAAGCCAGTCGGAATTCCCGTGTCTGTTCGAATTTCAGGTCCCGAGATGGAAGTTCTGCACCGTCTCTCTGGCGATCTCCAGACCATCTTTCGGGCGCAGCCAAATGCGACCCGGGTACGAGACGACTGGGGAGAACCTGCCATGAATGTCCGGCTGAAGGTGGACCCCGACCGCGCCAACCTTTCCGGCATTACGAATCTGGACATAGCCCTCTCATCTGCCGCGGCGGAGAGTGGATTGCCCGTGTCAACCTACAGAGAAGCAGACAAACAAATCCCCATTGCCGTTCGTTTGCGAATGGAGGACCGCGCCGGACTCTCTGACGTTCAAAATGCGTACGTCTACTCATTGTCCAGCGATCAGCGCGTCCCTCTGAGGCAGGTATCAAACGTCACAACGGAGATGGCAGTATCGAAAATCAAGCGCCGCAACCAATTCCGCACGGTTACGGTATCTGCGTTCCCAATCCCGGGTGTTTTACCGTCTCAAGTGCTGACGCCGCTGCTGCCGACAATCAAGGAGTTCCAGAAGGACCTACCCCCCGGCTATTTCCTCGAGATCGGAGGCGAATACGACGAACAGCAGAAAGGTTTTAAGGAACTCAGCGTGGTCATGGCGATTTCCGTACTGCTGATCTACATTGCGTTGGTTGTGCAGTTCCGAAATGCGGTCAAGCCTTTTCTCGTGTTCGCTGCAATCCCGTACGGAATGACAGGAGCCCTGGCGGGTCTGGTGGTCATGGGACAACCCTTCGGATTTATGGGGTTCCTGGGAGTCGCGAGCCTGGTGGGCGTGATCGTCAGCCACGTCATTGTTCTTTTCGATTTCATCGAAGAAGCACACGAAAGAGGAGAGCCATTACGAGAAGCTCTGCTCGATGCCGGCATCGTGCGACTCAGACCTGTGATGATCACAGTCGGTGCAACCGTGCTTGGACTCGTACCGCTGGCCATTCACGGTGGGCCGCTCTGGGAACCTCTCTGCTATGCCCAGATTGGTGGCCTTTCGATTGCAACATTTGTAACGCTGCTGCTGGTGCCGGTGCTGTACTCGATCTTCGTGCTGGATCTGAAGCTGATTAAGTGGGAGACTCCGGCAGCAGCCGAGCGAACGCCAGCAGTCGAGCCTACGACAGCAGCTTCTCATTACTCTCATTAGCCATGGGTATCGATTATTGATAAAGGAGATGATCATGATTACTTGCAACAGCGGTACCAGTTTATTCTCAGAGCTGAAAACCAGAATTGAAGCTCGCCAAGCGCGGGTAGGTGTGATAGGTCTCGGTTATGTGGGCCTGCCACTTGTTTTGCTATACACGGAAGCGAAATTTCGAGTAACCGGTTTTGACATCGACGAGCATAAGGTCGCAACTCTCACCTCGGGTGGATCCTACATCTATCGAATTCCACCTACCGAGATCCAGGCGGCACGCTCACGAGGTTTCTGTGCGACCGCAGACTTTTCGAGACTGACCGAAATGGATGCCGTCATCATCTGTGTGCCCACGCCTCTGGACGAATATCGAGAGCCTGATCTCAGTTTCATCACTAATACCGCTAAGGCCATAGCGCCCCATTTGCGTGCTGGTCAATTGGTTGTCCTGGAGAGCACGACCTATCCCGGCACTACGGAGGAAGTGCTTATTCCAATCCTGGAAAAAGGCAATGGTTGCGGTTTGAAGGCCGCCCGCGACGCAACGGCTAATGGAGAGGGTGAGTTTTTTGTCGCCTTTTCTCCTGAGCGAGAGGACCCAGGCAATGATACCGTCGCGCGTTGTGACATCCCGAAGGTTGTAGGAGGCCTGAACTCTCAAGCCTCAGAACTGGCCGCGACGCTATACGGAACAATCTTCAACCGAACCGTCCCGGTGTCCTCGCCGGCAGTCGCCGAGATGACCAAGCTGCTGGAAAATATTTACCGCTGCGTGAACATCGCCCTGGTCAATGAATTAAAGCTTCTGTCATTGCGTATGGGATTGGATATTTGGGAAGTCATCGAGGCCGCCTCCACCAAGCCATTCGGCTTTCAACCCTTCTATCCCGGCCCCGGCCTGGGCGGACACTGCATCCCCGTCGATCCGTATTATCTGTCGTGGAAGGCGAAGGCGTGGGATTTCCAGACACGCTTCATTGAACTTGCTGGAGAGATCAACAGCGCCATGCCCTACCATGTGGTCTCGTGTGTGAGCAGAGCTCTGAGTCAGCAACGGAAGGCTCTCAACGGTGCCAAAGTGCTGGTGCTCGGCGTGGCATACAAGAAAGACATCGATGACCTGCGCGAGTCTCCAGCTCTGACCATTATTGAACTGCTTCAGAATGATGGTGCTCAAGTCAGCTACAACGATCCCTATTTTCCCTTTATCGGGAAAGGGCGCAAATACGATCTTCAGATGAAATGCGCGCCCGTGGACGACGTCTCCAAGTACGACTGTGTGCTGATCGTCACAGATCATTCGGATTACGATTACGCCTGGATCGCGCAGCACGCATCCTTGGTGGTGGATACCCGCAACGCGACGAGAGGCATCCAGGGCGATAACATTGTGCGCTGTTAAAGGATCGCTTCCGAAGACAAACGGGGCGGCGTCGCTTGCAACCTTATCATGGGTGCCCCCGGAACAATGAGTGAAACAAGTGTGCCGCCAAGCCTTTAACTAAGAGAAGCAGTCTCGAAAATGACGTTGTCCATTTGTCGAAATGGCGCCTGTTGAGCCCGCTCGAAAGTGTGGTCGGCATGCTGAAGTCCGGAGTATCCATTGGACTTCCGTTCGCGGCGGTCACTCATCTGGGCGATGGCGACTCACGCTCTCGTCTACCACTTCGCTCCGAACCCGTGACTGCGGATCACATCGGCCCCCGACAAAGGCGAGGCTGTTACTTCGGTCGGTCGCGGTCGAATGTCATATCCTGAAAAACAGATAACTGTAAGCACGGGACTGGAAGCCTGACAAACCACGTCATAGGCAGTGGCAAAATCCAGGTGCGAGATCACTCCGGTGTAGGCCGAATCATGGAGCCCCATAATAATGAGGTTCGCTCGCAGTTTGTCAGCTGTTTCGAGGATCCTCTTACTTACCGGCCGCCCTGATTCGAATTCCACGTACAACTCAGGTCTCACGTCGAGCCCGGCATTGTCGGCGAGTTCTGTCAAGCGCTGCAGGGTTCTCATGCGCGCATCCACTTGCCAGTTCCTCAGCCCTTGGTCAGTGTGTGACGGTGCGGCTGGAACGATACTGAGAAAAGCGAGTTTGGCTCCGAACTGATTGGCAGCCGCGATGGCTTGCGGCAAGCCGTGGAGAGATGCGGGTCCGAAGTCTGTCGCAAACAGGAATGTGCGGTGCGTGGAGGATGTTCCAAACCAGGGGCGGCCATCGGTGTGTGGCCCAAAGGTCAAGACTGGACAATCTGCCTGACGGAAGATCTGTTCTGCAATGGAGCCGAAAAACAGCTTGGCTATGCTGTGTCGTCCGTGTGTGCCGACGACGAGGAGATCTGCGCTCTCCTGTCGGATGATCGCTCGCAGTTCCGGCCACAGCTCACCCTGCCGAACGATGAATTTGTGCTGAATGCCAGTAAGAGCCCCGGTTTGAATCAGCGAGTCCTCCAAGTCCGCGGCCTCGCGGGATACTGCCTCTTCACAGGCAGCAATTGCACCAGGACCTGCCATAGTCAGACCCAGGGAGGACACTACGTGTGCCAAGCAAAGCTTCGACTCATAGAACCGAGCGAGCCCCAGGGAATAGCGCAGCGCCTTTTCAGAAGCATCGGAAAAATCCGTTGCGATCAATATCGACCGTGGTTTCAGAGCCGCTGCGATGAATGACATACTGAATAAACACCGCCCTTGCCGTCCTAAGAAGCCGTCGGATGAGGTGCGGGGGACTTGATCCGTAACTGCTTGGGGAGAGCTGGGATCAAGTGCAACGCACCCCAACATCACCGACGGGCTTTGCGTGCGCACATGAACTTTCTACAGGTTGCATGCAATGTGCCAATCGAGACCAAACGCTATGTCCCTGTAGCGCCACAACGTTTGCAATCTTCGTCCTTTGAGCCTCTGCCCAGATTGAGGCACTGCCCAAGGCAGGGCACGCTTATAGCGCAGAGGAGTGCAGAGAACACATGGAAAATGGCTTGGGTACAGGGACGATTGGATTGGCAAGCCATCTGCACTGCTGGATCGGTAGCACTCATTCGGAGTAGTGTTGGTTAAACACGACAAAGTCGGATAGGATTTCCACCTTTCGGGCTCAGCAGACGCAATGAACGTACTGGTTCTAAACTCGGGAAGTTCCACCTTGAAATTTCAAGTGATTGCCACAGACCTTGAACGGATCGCTCAAGATAAGGACGACCGCATCTGCCGGGGCGATGTTGAGGGCATAGGAGGAGAGGCAATCATTCGCATTCAGTACCGCAACCAGCCAAGGCAGACTCTCACCGAGCCGTTGCGAGATGTGGCTGCTGCCCTCGAATACCTGATTCGCTGCATCGCTTCGAATCCAGGAGTATCTGGAATCAAGAATGCGGCTGACGTAAATGCGGTCGGACACCGAGTGGTGCACGGCGGTGAGATGTTCAAAGATTCAGCCCTGATTGACGACTCGGTTTTGAAGGGACTTGAGGACTGCATCGATCTGGCCCCACTTCACAATCCAAACAACCTCAAAGGTATCCGGGCAGCCCGCGAATTATTCGGGAAAGGCATACCCCAAGTGGCGGTGTTCGACACTTCCTTTCATCATTCGCTTCCCGAGCAGGCCTACCTGTATGCCATTCCGTATCATCTTTACCGGCGGCACCGCATTCGGCGGTACGGATTCCATGGCACCTCTCATCGCTACGTGGCTTTCCGCTATCGTGCACTGCGAGGACTGACGCGCGAACAAACCAACATCATCACACTCCATTTAGGCAACGGATGCTCGGCCGCCGCAATAAAGGGTGGATGTTCCATCGATACTTCGATGGGGCTAACGCCGCTTGAAGGTCTAGTCATGGGCACGCGCTCAGGTGACGTCGATCCCGCTGTGGTCAGTGCCATTGCCAGAAAAGAGGGGCTGTCCGCTTTCGAGGTGGACAGGTTGCTCAACACGCAATCCGGCCTGCTCGGCATTTCTGGGCTCACCAATGACATGCGCGAATTGCAGGCTGAGTTGAAAGAGCATGAAGACCGGCGGGTCCGTCTGGGTATCGAAATCTTCTGTTACCGGGCGAGGAAATACATCGGCGCATATCTGGCTGCGATGGGCGGAGCTGACGCGGTTGTTTTCACAGGCGGCATCGGAGAAAATTCGCCGGACGTTCGTGCCAGAATTTGTGCGGGGATGGAGTGGGCAGGACTTTGCCTTGACCCGGCCAAGAATCAGGAGACGGTCGGGCGCGAAAGCAAGATATCAACGGAAGATTCCAGGTTGCTCGCATATGCCATCCCGACTGATGAGGAGCTCCTCATAGCCCGGGACACTGTGCGAGTTATCTTAGGCGTGCCGCACCCGTCGTAAACGCTGCGACCGTAGCATAAATGCGGCGATAGAGAGTTGCGAGAGAATAAAACTTAATCAGTTCTGCTAATTTTTCAAACGACCGCACCGTCGCTTAGTTCAAGCGACAAATTGAAGGATGGAACCATGTCAAGTGCGCTGGAAAAGAAACAAGCGGCAACACAGTTGAGCGGTTCCAGGATTTCACCGCTGGCCGGGAAACCCGCTCCCAGGGAAATGCTGGTGGACCTGGCCAGAATGGAGAAGGAGTACTTTGACCGCAAGCCGGATCTCGAAGATGCCAACCAGTTGGTTGTGTTTGGAACCAGTGGCCATCGCGGGACGTCTCTAAACGGCACGTTCACTGAAGCGCACGTTCTCGCCATTACCCAGGCGATCTGCGATTACCGCAAGGCGCAAGGCATTACGGGCCCTCTCTACATGGGGAAGGACACGCACGCCCTGTCCTCGCCTGCGCAGTGTTCTGCGCTGGAAGTTCTCGCCGCGAACAATGTTGAGACCATCATCCAAAAGGACGATGGCGTCACACCAACGCCGGTAATCTCACATGCCATCCTGGTGTGCAACCGCACTCGTCAAGTTCCTTGGGCGGATGGCATCGTCATCACACCTTCCCACAATCCTCCGGAAGACGGTGGTTTCAAGTACAACCCGCCCAACGGCGGCCCTGCGGATACAGAGGTCACGCGCTGGGTACAGGATCGGGCAAACAATCTCTTGCGAGCCGGTAATCGCGAAGTGAAACGGATTCCGTATGAGAAGGCAATCAAAGCACCTTCCACTCGCGAGGAAGATTTGGTGTTGCCTTATGTGCGGGATCTGAAGAATGTCGTCGACATGGACGCCATTCGCGATGCGAGCCTCAGATTGGCTGTTGACCCGCTGGGCGGAGCCGCCCTCCGATATTGGGAACCGATCAACGCCACCTACCGATTGGATATCACGGTCGTGAATCCCACGAGTGATCCCACATTTTCCTTCATGCCCGTCGATCATGACGGCAGGATTCGGATGGATTGCTCGAGCCCGTACGCCATGGCCAGGCTGGTCGGCCTGAAGGATCAATACCAAGTGGCTTTCGCCAATGACCCCGACTCCGACCGTCATGGCATTGTGACTCCATCCGCGGGTTTGATGAACCCAAACCACTTCCTGGCTGTCGCGATTCGTTATCTGCTGACGAATCGGCCGGAGTGGAACTCACGCTCCGCAATCGGCAAAACGTTGGTAAGCAGCAGCATGATCGATCGCGTGGTGGAGAAGCTCGGACGCCAGTTGCACGAAGTGCCAGTGGGCTTCAAGTGGTTTGTGCCCGGCCTGATCGATGGTTCCGTGTGCTTCGGTGGAGAGGAGAGCGCGGGTGCGAGCTTCCTGCGCCGCAACAGTACAGTATGGACCACCGACAAAGACGGACTGATCATGGATCTTCTTGCCGCAGAGATCACCGCTCGAACCGGAAAAGATCCCGGCCTGCACTACCGTGAACTGACCGCGGAGTTTGGAAGTCCTCTTTATATTCGGATCGATGCGCCGGCCTCGCCTGACCAAAAACGAAAACTGCAGAAGCTCTCAGCTGATTCGGTGAAAGAAACAGAATTAGCGGGCGAACCCATCGTGGCCAAGTTAACGAAGGCCCCCGGCAACCATGCTCCCATCGGCGGCCTGAAGGTGGTTGCAAAGTCCGGTTGGTTCGCGGCTCGGCCTTCCGGCACCGAAAACGTCTACAAGATCTATGCTGAGACCTTCAAAAACCAGTCACATCTGAATGTGATCATTAGCGAAGCTCAGGAGATCGTTGGCAACGCTCTCGGTCAGTCCTGAGCTCAGAGGAAACCATCATGGAAGTCAACGAAATGGCAGCGGAGGAATGCAAGGCGGTTCTTGAGCATGCTTCTCTGGGCCGGCTGGGCTGCTCGTATGAGAACCAGCCGTACGTAGTTCCGATTCATTTTGCCTACGATAGCGGCTACCTGTACGTTTTCTCGACCTTTGGGCAAAAGGTAAAGTGGATGCGTGCCAATCCCAAAGTGTGTGTGCAGACGGACCAGACAGAGAATCAAGGCGAGTGGATCAGCGTCATCGTCAACGGAGAATATGAGGAATTACCCGAGCCGCAATATACAGCCGAGCGTAAACATGCGAGTTCACTGCTCGCAAAACATAGTCATTGGTGGCTTAATGCACTGGGTGAGCGGCAAATGAGAGTGGGCGATAAATCAATCGAACCGCTCTTTTTTCGCATTCGCATCCACTCGATGTCGGGGCTGCGTACTACTGATGAAAAGGAACGGCGCGGGTAACTGCTGATGACGCGCCACTTCCAGAAGGTCGAGCGGTCGCACCACCATATCTGCCGGTGAAAGCTCGCAATTCTGGTTTACGCCGATGCTTTTCATTCCGGCAGCGCGGGCGGCTTCGATCCGCATTGACCTCGTGAAGTTCAACGTGGTCCGTCTTTCACCCGATCGTTTCAGCTACCCGAGCCAGGGCGAACTGCTGCAGGTGCTGGGCATCGCTGTTGAACTTGCGAATGCCTTCCGCCAGCTTTTCCGTGGCCATCGCGTCCTCGTTGTGCATCCAGCGAAAGGTCTTTTCCTCCAGGTGCGATCTGGGTTCTTTGCTTTCTCGGGCCTTCACCTGATCGAGTTCGCGCTTCACAGTACCTTCCGTGTTGTCGAGTTGATTCAGAAGCTCGGGGCTGATGGTGAGCAAATCGCACCCGGCCAAACGAATGATCTGGTTCATATTCCGGAAGCTTGCTCCCATCACTTGCGTCTTGTAACCGAATTTCTTGTAGTAGTTGTAAATACGCGTCACGGATGCAACACCCGGATCATGGTCGGGAGCTATCTCTGCTCCGCCGTGCTCCTTCCTGTACCAATCGTAAATCCGGCCTACGAATGGAGAGATGAGAGTGACACCCGCTTCGGCGCAAGCTACGGCCTGGGCGAAGCTGAACAGAAGGGTCAAATTGCAGTGGATGCCCTCCGATTCAAGGACCTCCGCTGCCCGGATTCCTTCCCAGGTGCTCGCAATCTTGATAAGAATCCGATCCCGCGAAAACCCTTTCTCTTCGTAGAGAGAAATGAGCTTTCGCGCCTTGGCAACAGTACCGGCCGTATCGAAACTCAGGCTGGCTGAAACTTCGGTGGAAACTCGACCCGGTATCACGTTGAGAATCTCCGACCCGAATAGCACGAAGAGTCGATCGATGAACTCGTCAGCCATGCGCTGGTGAGTGCCGCCCAGCTCCGAAGCTAATTCGGTTGCTTCTTCGACCAGATGACGATAAGCAGGCATCTGCGCGGCTTGTAAAAGAAGTGAGGGATTCGTCGTCGCATCCTGTGGACGATGCTGCGCAATCGCCTCGATATCGCCGGTGTCGGCTACTACAGTGGTGTATTGTCTCAAGGACTCAAGTAACGTCATTGCGGGCTCCTACCTTTCGTTTCACTGTTCCTTTCGAGTTGGACCGAGGCTTGGCTTGCGATCGGAACCGTCGCAACGCATCTTTTCACCTCAGATTCTGGTGCAGTGCGATCTGGCTTTTGGCCGCGGCAACGACTCTCTCTACGGTGAAGCCAAATTTCTTTAGCAGTTGCTTTAATGGCGCTGAAGCCCCAAAGGTTTCGATACAGAGATTGTGTCCGTGCATCCCGGTATACTTTGACCATCCGAAATCGGATGCTTCCTCGACCGAAACACGGGCTTTCACGTTGGGAGGGAAAACCGATTCCCGGTAGTTCTTATCCTGATCGTCGAATAACTCCCAGGACGGTATGCTCACCACCCGCGCTCTCACTCCTTCTTTCGTGAGTTGCTCATAAGCCTCAATGCAGAGAGACACCTCGCTGCCGGTTGCGATCAGAATGACTTCGGGGTTCCCATCCGGAGGATCTGCAAGCACATAGGCACCGCGTGCTAGTCCTGATGCAGATGCGTATTTCCTGCGGTCGATTGTTGGCACAGCCTGACGAGTGAGCACCAATACCGCCGGCTCGTGGTGGAGCTGGAGGATCACCTTCCAAGCCTCGGTTACTTCATTGGCATCAGCCGGTCTGATCACAATCAGCCCAGGCATAGAGCGCATATGGGCAAGATGCTCGATGGGCTGATGCGTCGGGCCATCTTCGCCGACACCAATAGAATCATGGGTAAAGATGTAAACGACCGGCAGTTCCATCAAGGCACTCAGGCGCATGGCGCCGCGCATGTAGTCCGTGAAAATAAAGAAACCCGACCCAAAGGGCCGGACCTTCACTAAACTCAGGCCGTTCAAGATCGCACCCATGGCGTGTTCACGAATGCCAAAATGAAAATTGCGGCCTGCATAGTTCTGGGATGAGAAGTCACCAGCGTCGCCAAAGACCAGGCGAGTTTTGGTAGAAGGCCCAAGGTCTGCGGATCCGCCGATAAGCCAGGGGATGTTCTTGGCGGCCGCGTTCAGCACCTTGGCTGAAGATTCGCGTGTGGCTAAGCCCTTCGGGTCCGCGGGGAACTCCGGCAGATCGAGCGCCCAGTTTTCCGGCAGTTGCCGATGCTGCATGCGCCAAAGTTCCTCGCCGAGTTCGGGATACCTCTTGCGATATTCGGTGATTCGCGCGAACCACTCATCACGTAAGCTCCTTCCACGTCTCCCCATGCCTTGCTGGAAATGGTGGTAAACAGCGTCGGGCACATAAAATTTCGCGTCTTCGGGCCAGCCGTAATTCCGCTTGGCAAGACGGACCTCTTCTTCGCCCAAGGGTTCGCCATGAGCGCCGCTTGTGTCCTGTTTATGTGGTGCCCCGTATCCGATGTGACTGTCGACAATGATCAGCGTGGGGCGATCTTTGGTGTTTTGAAAGGTTCGGAATGCGCGAGCCAGACTCTCAAGGTCGTTTGCATCGCCAACGCGCGTTACATTCCACCCGTAAGCTAAAAAGCGCGTCGCAACGTCTTCGCTGAACGCAAGGGCAGCATTGCCCTCAATCGTGATGTGGTTATTATCGTAAATCCAACAGAGATTAGAGAGCCGCCAATGGCCAGCCAGCGAGGCTGCCTCGCTGGAGATGCCTTCCATCATGCAGCCATCCCCGCAGAGCGCGTACACATTGAAATCAAACAGATCTTCAAAGCCGGGTCGGTGATAACGAGCGGCCAACCACTGGCGGGCAGCGGCCATTCCGACACTGGTTGCGACTCCTTGCCCTAAAGGACCAGTTGTGGTTTCCACCCCGGAGGTCCAGCGGTACTCAGGATGTCCCGGACAGCGGCTGTTTAATTGACGAAATGCTTTGAGGGCATCGAGCGGGACCGAGAGTTCGCCCAACGTTTCGTAGTCTTTACTCACCGCCCGGACTCCGCTCAAGTGGAGCAGGGAATAGAGCAACGTCGATGCGTGTCCGATGGAAAGCACGAAGCGATCACGGTTCGGCCATACCGGATCCTGTGGATCAAAGCGCAGGAACTGTTGCCATAAACAGTAGGCAACGGGCGCCATAGCCATGGGAGTTCCGGGATGCCCTGAGTTCGCTGCCTGAACGGCGTCCATCGAAAGCGTGCGAATTGCATTGACACAGAGTTGATCCAGGTCTTGGCCGACCGGGGGAAGGGAGGGTGCCACTGCTGAGTTCATTTAAATCCTCTGGATTCGGGCATGGACCTTCTGCAGGTTGCACTCACTGGGCCAAACGGAAATCAAGCTATTTTTCGTGGATACGAGGATTTCCGTTGCGTGGGTCCTTCCATCAATGCCCACATTGTGGCAGTGCCCTGGGCAGGGCATGCTGAGAACAGTGTGTCTTCTGGGGAATAAGCGAAATTGACGGTTTTAAGCGGACATCCCGATTGGCAATCCATCTGCTGTTCCTCAATGTCCAGGTACGTAAATCGACTGGAACTGGGGAGAGCGACATGGGAGCCGGTAACTCAGTTATTGAATGTGCGCTGATAGGGATCCAGCAGACGCACAAATCGCAGAAGGCGAGGAGATGGAGAAGTATCCTCACACTGGCGCGCAACGGCGATACCGCGCCCAGATTCCGGTCTTTAATTCAGCTCTCTCTTCGATTCTTTGCGGTTCTGCTCGGCCTTGGTCTACTGGGCTACTTGGTGTTTCGAACCGGCCCGGGGGTCGTCTGGAAACAACTCCAGGCCGTCGGCTGGGGCCTGGGTCTGATCATCATTCTGGGAGGGTTCTCTCAGTTCGTCAAGACGTGCGCCTGGAGACAGGCGTTTACTTGCGACATTAGTCAACTTTCGTGGTCCCGCAGCTTTGTCGCGCAGTTGATCTCTGACGGCATGGGGCAACTTGGTGTTGCTGGAAAGGTACTTGGGGAGGGGATGCGCATATCGCTGTTGGGTTCCACAGTCCCGGTATCCAGTGGACTATCAGCCGGTGCCATTGACGGGGGACTGCATGGCTTCAGCGCCGTAGTGGTAACGGTCTTGGGCATCTCAGCCATTCTAATGATTGGTCCTGTTTCTGTTAGGTGGCGAGTGTATGCAGCGCTGCTCATTGCGGTGCTGGTGTCAGTGGTGATCCTGGCAGTTGTGTCTCTTAGAAACCGGTGGCAGTTGGTGGGCCATGCAGCCCGGGCGATTGGCCGATTGCCTCGGCTTCACACGTGGGTCAGCGGCAAACAGCCGATCATTGACTCGGCGGAAGGCAACCTTCTGAGCTTTCGTGATGAAGCGCCGGCCGCGTTCTGGGCAACCCTGATCCTCAATATCATGTGGCACATGCTGGCAGTCCTGGAAGTCTACATCATTCTGCGGTTTATAGGAGCAGGGTTCACTGTGGGCGGCGCTTTCATCGTGGAAGGACTGACGAAAGTGATCAATCTCGTGGGCGCACTGAATCCGGGCAACTTCGGGACCTACGAAGGTGGGAGTATGCTCATTGCAAAAATGTTCGGTGTGACGAGCACTGCAGGATTGACGCTGGCATTGTGCCGACGTGCACGCACCGTCTTCTGGGCAGGGGTTGGAGCCATGTGCATGATCGTTATAAAGAAGGCTGGAGCGCCGACGACAATAGCGGCGAAGCTAGATTCAGCAGTAGAGCCGTCCCACGGCGAATAGGGCTCCGCGAATAGTCTTATGCACGGGAACAAACGCTTCGAATCGACCCAGGCGTGACCAGATGAGGTCCGCGTGCCCATCACCGGGCACCGGTATGGTCGTCCGGTGCCAAGGTTTATTGCAGAACCACAACATAAGACATGATTTGATTCCGAGAGAGTTCGGCAACTGGCGTGCCTACATAATCTGGTGCACTGCTTCCGGTCCCCTCGAGGAGCCGTTCACAAAAATGTCTCGAGCGCACTGCGCCGCTGCGCCCGCGAATGACACAACAAGCGGCTTAGGAGTTCAGTCAATGATGAAGAATCCTGCATTACTCGTGGTTACGTTCGCGATGCTCGCATTTTGCCCTCTCGGCCGTGCTCAAGATCAGGAGCCCAGTATCGACTCCACCATCGCAGTAGTGAGGGCCGGTATGCAGGCAGACAGGACTGCCCTCATCACAACAGGAATGAATTTCACGGACAAAGATGGCGCGGCATTCTGGCCGATCTATCGGCAATACCAGTACGAACGATCCAGGCTGGATGATCGTCGCGCTGCCGTCATAAAGCAGTACACCAAGAAGTACCCGGACCTGACCAACGCCGAGGCCAAAGCGATGGGAGACCAAATGTTGGACTGCGAATCTCGTCTGGCTGAGTTGAAGAAGAAGTACTACAAGAAGTTCAACAGAGTGCTTCCGGCTCTTACCGTGGCAAAGTTCTTTCAATTGGAGCGTCGCGTCGACTTGATGATGGATATGCAGGTCGAGTCCTCGCTTCCTCCGCTTACGCAGGCACAGTACACCGCACCGGGAAGTAGCGTGGCAGAACCGCCTCAGCAATGAGGCACGCTGCTCTTCGACCGCGATTCTCATCCAGGGAGCAATCGATGTTCAGCATTATGAATCGGCCCGTGGTAGTCGGGGCAATGCTAATGTCGGCAGTCATGGCACTGGCACAGACGCAGGTCCTGAGAGAAACGCTCTCGGTGCAAGGCTACCAAGGGCAGGCGACAGTCATTCGAAACCATGGGCGTGTGTTCGTGGATGTGCAGGACTTGGCGCGAATCACAAAAGGCTCTCTCAGCTTTGAGGAGGGCCGAATCATTCTGACACTCGCTCCGAACGACGCTTCGGAGCCGGCTCGCGACACCGCCACGAAGCCGGGATTTTCAACCGCGTTCATGAGGGCCGCGATAGAGGCGATGGCCTCGATAAGAGAATGGGGCGGGATGCTGCAGGTGATCGTTCAAAATGGGTATCCCGTGGGGAGGGCCATGGCAGGAAACACGATTCGCGCGTACCAGGGTCGAGCTGCCGACAGCGTCGCATTAGCCTCAGCCGCTGCATCGACGGATGATGACCACCGCGGGATCGAGTTGCTAAGGAATGAGTTCAACAATGTGCAGGTCTGGGCTGAGAGCTTTGTTGACTCTCGGAATTCGTTGAGCGCGGCCGACCTGTCGACATCGGAAAACCCGCTCAAGGATGATTACGATGCCCAAAAGATCATTCATTGCGGTCAATTTCTGGCGCAGATGTTCGCCGGCGGTACTTTCCAGGATGATGCAGCGTGTCATTAGAGTGTGAAGCACGTGAACAAAAGGCGTCATGAAGTTCTTACTGCCGCCGGATGTGCATCCGAGGCGCTGTCCCTGCCTGCACTTGCACCGCAAAAACGCCGCAGATGGGCAGAATCAGAGGGGCTTCCATTGCCGCTGGGGGTTACCTGGATCGAGGAAGACCAGGCCTTCAATTTTGCGGTATACGCTGAACATGCCGAGAGTGTGAAACTGTTCGTCTATTCCCCTACCGATCTGGCGAAACCAGTTTTGACATTTCAGTTCGATACTATCCGCAATAAGTCAGGACGAGTCTGGCACTGCAGGATCCCACACAGTCAAATGCACGATGGCCGCTATTACGCCTACTCGGTTTCAGGGCGGCCCGTTGCTGGTCTCCGCGGCTTCGACCACGAAAAGGTTCTTCTCGATCCGTATGCTAAAAGTGTTTTCTTCCCGCCGGGATTTGACCGCAAACTGGCGATGGAGCCAGGCCCTAATCACCCACAGGGACCGCTCGGAGTGTTGCCTAAACTTCGTAATGCATTTGACTGGGCAGGAGATGTTTCACCTCGGCCTGAATCGGACGCGATCATTTACGAACTTCACGTCAAGGGATTCACGGGCCATCCCAATTCCGGCGTGCATCCCTCTCGAGCCGGAACTTACTCCGGCTTGATCGACAAGATCCCATATCTGAAGGACCTTGGGATCACGGTCGTCGAACTGATGCCCATCTTTCAGCGCGACCCTCACGAACGAGATTATTGGGGCTACATGCCTTTAAACTTCTTCGCCCCTCACGCGCACTATGGCTCCTGTGGTGACGATGAGCAACACCTCGAGTTCAAAAGTATGATCAAGGCTCTTCACAAAGCCGGAATCGCCGTGGTGCTCGACGTTGTTTACAACCACACATGCGAGGGCGATCACCTCGGCCCTACCTACAGCTTCAAGGGTTTCGGCACCCCAGGCTATTACATGCTGTCCTCCGACCCGACGAGCCCATACGCCAATTACTCGGGCACCGGCAATACGTTGAATTTCAACCAGGCACACGTGCGCAAACTGGTCATGGATAGCCTGCGCTATTGGAGGGACGAGATGCACATCGATGGGTTCCGATTCGATCTGGCATCGGTGTTTAGCCGTAACGCCGACGGATCACTCAATTGGGGAGACGCTCCAATTTTCAGTGAAATTGCCGCAGACCCCGAGTTGGGCCGATTGGCGTTGATCGCGGAGCCTTGGGACGTCGGCGGCTATCAGCTCGGACGTGGATTTCCGGGCACGACCTGGCTGCAATGGAACGCCCGTTATCGCGACGATGTCCGCCGTTTTGCGAGGGGCGACGCAGGGATGGTCCCGGACCTTATGCGTCGTATCTACGGCAGCGACGATCTATTCCCGGACACGCGCGAGCATGCCTACCATGCCTTTCAGACTGTGAACTATGTCGATTGCCATGACGGCTTCACGCTGTACGACCTGGTTGCCTACAATCAGAAACACAACTGGAAAAACGGTCATGACAATCAAGACGGTATGGACGCGAATTACAGTTGGAACTGCGGACATGAAGGAGACGAGAGCGCGCCAGCGGAGGTTCTGGCACTTCGCCGGAAACAGGCTAGGAACTTCTTCTGCCTCCTCATGCTCTCGAACGGCATCCCGATGTTCCGCGCTGGTGATGAGTTCCTGAACACGCAGTTCGGAAACAACAATCCTTACAACCAGGACAACAAAACCAGCTGGCTGGATTGGAGCCAGATCGAGGCGAATCAAGATATATTCCGCTTCTTCAAAGGCATGATTGCGTTCCGGAAATCTCATCCTTCTCTGTGTCGCAGCAGATTCTGGCGTGAGGACATTTCCTGGTACGGCACTGGACCCACGGTCGATCTGTCGCCAGATTCCCGGAGTCTGGCGTTTTGCCTACATGGCGCGTCACAGGGTGATGACGATATCTACGTAATGATTAACGCTTATTGGGAAGAACTGCAGTTCCATATCCAGGAAGGTTCACCTCAAGATTGGATAAGAATTGTGGACACCGACCTGCCGAGTCCCAACGATTTCTTAGAGCACGGTTTGCCGCTGCAGCAGTCAATTTATCAGGTAGCTCCGCGATCCATTGTTGTGTTGGTTCGTCGTAAGCATGAGGGCGTTCTGTCGAGAGTCTCTGTGAGAGAGCAGAATCGCTGAGCTGCGGCGTGGTACCTGAGTAAGGAAGTTAGGAAGTACGGAGTCATACATGTTAAAGAAGCGTATAGGCATACTCACTGGAGGCGGCGATGTCCCCGGACTGAACACCGTGATCAAATCGGTGGTCTACCGTGGGGCAGAGTTCGAATGCGAAGTGGTTGGTATCCGCCGGGGGTGGGAAGGATTGACCCACGTCGATCTGAGTGATCCGGCCAGCAGGGATCATTACATTCTGCCCCTGAACCGCGAAAACACACGCACCATCGATCGCACCGGCGGAACCTTCTTGCATAGCTCACGCACTAATCCCAAGAAGATGAAGACTCTGCCTCCCGTTCTAAAAGGCCAAAAGTTTGAAGCCAAAGAATCGACCACGAAGGGTGTCACCAGCACGGTTTTCGATGTGACACCCGCCGTGTTGAAGAACATCGACATGCTCGGTCTTGATTACCTGATCGCGATTGGTGGCGATGACACACTGAGCTATGCGTCCGAACTCGATCGCAAGGGCATTAAGGTCATCGCAGTGCCGAAGACAATGGATAACGACGTCCGCAACACTGAATACTGCATCGGTTTCGCAACCGCGATCACACGCGCCATGGACGCCATCGAACGCCAGCGCACTACAGTCGGCTCGCATGAACACATCGGGATCTTCCGTGTCTTTGGCCGCGATGCGGGCTACACGGCGCTCTACACGGCGTACGTGACCGGCCTGCGGTGCTGCATTCCCGAGCACAAGGTCAATCTCGAGCACCTAATTGAGTTGCTCATCGGCGACAAGCGCAAGAATCCGAGCAATTATTCCCTGGTAGTTCTTTCCGAAGGCGCCGAGTGGCAGGGTTACACGGTGAAGGAATATGGCGAAGTTGATGCGTTCGGCCATCGCAAGAAGATGAGCGTCGCGGAAGACCTGAGCGAGCAGATCAAGCGCGCCACGGGCGAGGAGAGCGTCGTTAGTGACCTCACTTATGACCTGCGATCGGGCAGTCCCGACTTCATCGATCGCCTCGTGGCATTTACGTTTGCGGGTATGGCCATGGATGCGCTGGAACAAGACAAGTCCGGCTTGATGACCGCAATCAACGATGGGCGGTACGTGATGGCGTCGATTCCCGATCCGAAGCTGGGCCCACGCAAGGTGGACATCGCATCGATGTACGATACTGAGTCCTATCGCCCGAAGTACGACTACAAGATCGGCCTGCCGATTTTCCTTACGAGGCCGTAGTGCAGATCGGCAGCTAGTGCGGAGGTGAGTCATGAGCGAGTCTGCCGAAGACCTGCGGAACTGGCGCGGATTGTACAAAGCTGCGCTGTTCGAGACCGACACGAGCAAGCTGCCATGGCGCATCGAAGAAGCGCGGAAGGCACTCATCTTTCGAGCCCGAGAGCTATTTAGAACTGCCCCCAATTATGACGGCGAAACTGAGGCTATGGAGAATGCCCTCTATGCCCTGCAAGCCTTGGAGAATTGTCTGAGATCGAATACAAAAGATCGCAGGCACGTTCCCCGAGCCGGTTAGACTGTTCCAAGACGACAAGAATGCCTTGCCGTTGGGACGAGATTGCGGCTCTAACTCCTCGTGGGTCGGACAAACACATTTCCTTCGCAGCGCGTATCCTTTTAAAGATCGTACCTCCCCGTCGGGGGTATCATGGTTTGTTGTTTTTTCTTGATATAGACCGTGAATAAGCGCGACCGAATGAACCGTTGTCTCACCCAATTTGGGTACAACATAGGAAACATAGCTTTTCGCCGACCACTTCCGCTTCGGGTTAGCTGGCCCCGCACGACGATTGCGGCCGCATTGGCCTGTTATCTCACTTGCATATTGTTGCTGGCAGGCACAGTTCACGCCCTCGATCCGAACAAACGTCTCACTCAGTACATGCACACCTCCTGGCGGACGCGTGATGGTTCCGCGCCGAATGGCGCGTATGGTATTGCGCAAACGTCGGACGGTTTTCTCTGGTTCACATCCGGCGACATGATGACGTTCGACGGGCTTCACTTTACTTCCTGGGATGGACCTCCGAATGGCGGTTCGATCACGAAAGGCGCTGGCTTCGGCCAGATAGTGCAGGTCTTCGGCGACCACGGAGGTGGGCTCTGGGCATTTGGGTTACGCGGGATCGTTCACCTGAAGGGTCGGGTGGTCACTTCTCAGTTCGACTTGGAAGGGATTCGGACTCTTCAAAACATTAGTCAAGATGATGACGGATCGATTTGGGTCGTGCGAGGCAACAACAGTATCTCCGACTTACCCCTATGCCACGTTACCGACCGTACGGTGAAGTGCTTCGGAAAGGCTGATGGAATACCAATTTCCCCCGTCAACTCAATACTGGCTGATGGGAAAGGCGGGTTTTGGCTGGGAGGACAGACTGCCCTTGTCCACTGGCATGACGGCGCGTCGGAGACGTACCCGATCGAAGCGCTGAAATCCAACGTAGGACACCCCGGGATCGCGGGTCTGGCGCGTGGCGCCGATGGTTCCCTCTGGGTCGGCATTTTCGCTTCCGGGCCCGGGCGAGGGCTGGGGCGATTGATAAATGGCGCGTTCCAACCATTTGTCACGCCTAGCTTCGACGGTAGCAAACTCACGGTCCACAGCGTGACCTTCGATGGCGACGGCAATCTCTGGGTCGGTACATATGGCATGGGAATTTTTCGTATTCACGGAAGCCTCGTGGACCATTTTGGACGAACTGAAGGCTTGTCCAGCGATACCGTGAACGCTGTTTTTGTAGACCGGGAGGGGATTTTGTGGGCTCCGACACCGGACGGGATAGACAAGTTTCGTGATCCTCCTATCGCCAGCTTGTCGACCTTGGAGGGATTGGGGAATGACCTACCCGACGGCGTTCTAACCAGCAGAGATGGCACAATCTGGATCGCAAACCTTGGCTCCCTCGATCACGTCGAGAAGAACGGCACCGTCTCCTCCATTCGCACCCGGGATGGCCTTCCGGGTAATCGAGTCGCCTCCATGCTCGAAGACCGCGCCGGAAACTTGTGGGTGGGAGTGGACGACGGACTGTATATATTCAAAAATGGACGCTTTCACCGCCTGCCCGTACCAGATCACCAGCCGCTCGGGCTTGTGGTTGGAATGGCAGAGGACATTGACGGCAATATTTGGGCAGAGTGTGCCAGTAAGCCGCCAAAGCTGGTTCGTATCCGCGATTTCCAGGTCCGTGAAGTGTTCCCTGAATCGCAAGTCCCGGCGGGCCGTACCCTCGCGCCGGCTCCGGAGGGAGGAATCTGGATAGGAACACTGAACGGTGACCTTGCGCTTTTCCGCCATGGCGTTCTGGAGACATTCCCGCTAAACACAAAGGGAGATCCGTTCATTCATCAGATCATCCCGAATGCAGACGGCTCGGTGCTTGCCGGTTCCGCCGACGGGCTGGTCGGCTTGCGGCAAGGCAAGGTGCAGCGGATGACGACGAGAAACGGCCTGCCCTGCAACTTCGTAACGTCTTTCATTCAGGACAGGGAGAAACGTTGGTGGCTCTACACCGATTGTGGCATCGTCGAGTTGCCAGATTCCGAGTTCCAACGGTGGTGGACCAATCCGGACGTGATGGTGCAGACCCGCGTTTACGACGAATTGGATGGAGCCCGGGCAGGACGACCGAATTTCAACTCCGCGGCATACTCTTCGGATGGGCGCGTCTGGTTTGCGCAGGGAAACCTCGTACAGATGGTGGACCCGTCCAGACTCTCGCAAAAAGCGCTACCTGCAGTAACATACATTCAGTCGTTAATCGTTGACCGAAAGGAATTCCAAGCAACCGACAAGATCAAGCTCCCCCCACGCCCGCGTGACTTGCTGATTGATTACACTTCGCCCACGTTTCTGGTTCCACAGAGGGTGAAGTTTCGTTACCGGCTCGATGGCTATGACCGTGACTGGCGCGAGGCCGGCACGCGTCGGCAGGCTTTCTACACGGATTTGCCTCCCGGCAAATACTCCTTTCGCGTGATCGCATGCAATAGTGACGGCGTCTGGAACGAAAGCGCCGCCAAGCTGGATTTCTCCATCGCTCCGGCGTACTACCAGACGAATTGGTTTCGCGCTCTCTGCGCGTGCATCTTTTTGGCACTGCTGTGGGCGACGTACCAATTCCGCGTCCGGCAATTGCAACACCAGTTCGACATGACGCTGGAGGCGCGTGTGGGCGAGCGCACACGTATCGCGCGGGACCTTCACGACACTCTGCTTCAAAGCGCACACGGGGTGCTGCTCCGATTCCAAACGGTTTCCCAGTTGCTGCCGGATCGCCCGATGGAAGCGAAAGAGAAGCTGGACAATGCGATCGACCAGACCGCGGACTTCATCACCGAAGCCCGGGATGAGGTGCAAGGATTGCGGGACTCCACAATCCAAGGCAATGATCTCGCGCTGGCCATAAGCACTCTGGGGCAAGAACTCGGAACCGACTCAGCCAATCACCGACCTGCATTTCGTGTCGCCGTTGAGGGCGAGGCGCGAAATCTGCATCCCATCCTCCGAGACGAGATCTACAAAATTGCTGCCGAAGCGCTGCGGAATGCCTTTCGCCACTCTCAGGCACGGCAGATCGAGGTTGAAATCCGTTATGACAATGAGCAATTCCGACTACGGGTGCGGGACGATGGAAAAGGCGTTGATCCAGCGATTCTCTCCGGCCAAGGCAGTGAGGGACACTTCGGCTTGCCCGGGATGCGGGAACGTGCCACTCTTGTCGGAGGTAAACTAGCGGTGTGGAGCGAAGTCGATGCTGGCACGGAAGTGGAACTGCGCGTTCCTGCCAGCGCCGCCTACGCGACAGCACAGAGACGTTCGTGGTTTTCGCGCAAGGCAAAGGCGTGAAGTAGGAGCTCATGGGCGCCGGCATCTCGCAAATTCGAATTCTTGCAGTTGACGACCATCCAATTGTGCGCCAGGGAATCGCCGGTCTGGTTGGCATTCAGACTGATATGATTTTGGTAGGCGAGGCGTCCAACGGACGAGATGCCATTCAGCAATTCCGCACGCACCATCCTGACATCACGCTCATGGACTTGCAGATGCCGCAGATGAACGGTATCGATGCGCTCATTGCGATTCGCAACGAATTTCCCGACGCAAGAGTGATCGTGCTGACGACATACGCAGGCGATACGCAAATTCTGCGTGCGCTCAAGGCCGGTGCTCAGGCCTACCTGCTCAAGAATACGTTGCATAAGGAATTACTGGAGACGATTCGTGCCGTCCATACTGGAAAGAAGGCTCTTTCCCCGGAAGCCTCTCACCAGATTGCCGAGCATGCGACGGATGATGCCCTGACGCCAGCAGAGATCCTTGTCTTGAGACTGATCGCCGCTGGGAATGCGAACAAGCAGATTGCGGATCAGCTCTCAATCACGGAGGAAACCGTTAAGAGTCGCGTCAAGAACATTCTTTCTAAACTAGGCGCCAACGATCGAACGCACGCCGCAACGATCGGCCTGAAGAGAGGAATCATCGAACTGTAGTTTCCACTACCTTGCCTGCCCGCCTCAGCAAAAAAGCAGAACTCTAAAGAGTGACGATCAAAGCTCTTTTTGGGGTTTCGATCGGCCCCCGAAACGGCGGAGTCTAGTTATGTACTGAAAGGTGCGTCATTGCGACGGCTGTATTCCACATTCGCTGGCGGTTGGCCCGGCGTAGGTTTGCTTCTCATGCGCGTGGTCGTTGGCTCCGCGCTGATTGTGCGCGCGGGCTTGAGGCTGGGGAGCGATCTACCACCGATGAATGTGACAATTCCTGCTGTGCTCTTAATGGGAGCGGGAATACTGCTAATCGTAGGTTTATGGACTCCAATCGTGGGAACTTCCATAGCATTGATTGAAATCTGGAAGATGCTTACAGTAGCCGGCGATAAATGGGTTTGGCTGCTGTTAGGAACCGCCGCAGCCGCTCTCGCAATGCTAGGACCGGGTCTATTTTCCATCGATGCTCGCCTTTTCGGGTGGAAGCGCATCGAAGCTCCGCCCCGCAAAACGAGCTCTCACTCTCGTTAAGACTCCCCGTATACCACCAAAGTCTTACCTCAGAAGAGGGTGACATTCGTCCCCCTCAGAGTTTGCGATTTGTCCCGATGTGGGGTCGTCCGGAAAAAAAAGTAGTTGCACAATGCTCGTATGTTCAAGCCAAGACAGTTGAATAAGGAGCACCGAGTATGACGTACATCCCCACACAAACCGGCTTTATGAATCTGGAAGATTCCGAAAAACTGCTACGGGCGATCTTCCCGAACTATCCCGACCTGGAACCGCGCTATCCCGCGCCAGCTTTGGAACCGACTTCACAGGCCAGCGCAGACGGGAGCAACTAGCCATGTTTTGCATCAGTGCCGAAACTTGCCGTAGGTTCACACTCGCCGAGGTTCTAATCATGGCGGCTATGAACTTGGAAACCATCGCTTCGCAACGCTCTACAAATGCAAAGGTCGGAGGAGATTATGGGATGCGCCAGTATTGATTTCACAGACCTCGGAAGCCTCGCGGCAAAAAGCTTTCCCGACGTAAGCAGCGTGGAAGATGAGCGGCTGTATCTGGGATCTGAGGACAACCCTGAGTACGGCTTCGAAGGCATCATTGGCAAGAGCTCAGCCATTCAGAAGGTGTTGCAACAAGTCGCGATCGTTGCGCCAACCGATTCCACCGTGCTGCTTCACGGAGAGACGGGCACCGGGAAGGAACTGATTGCCCACGCCATTCACAACCTCAGTTCCCGACGCGACCGCACGTTTGTGCGACTAAACTGCGCCGCCATTCCCTCGGGACTGCTCGAAAGTGAACTCTTCGGACATGAGAAGGGAGCATTTACCGGAGCCCTGATCCAAAAAAAGGGCAGATTCGAGCTTGCTGACGGCGGTTCACTGTTTTTGGATGAGATCGGCGACATCAGTTTGGAACTGCAGCCGAAGCTGTTGCGCGCTGTTCAGGAGCAGGAGTTCGAGCGACTCGGAAGCACCAGGACCATCCAAGTGAATGTGCGGATGATCGCCGCGACCCATCGCGACCTGGGAGCCATGATCCGGGAGGAGAAGTTCCGCGAGGATCTGTTTTATCGTCTCAACGTGTTTCCGATAGAGATCCCACCGCTTCGCGAACGCCGCGATGACATTCCCCTGCTGGTGAACTATTTTGCTTCAAAGCTGTCGCAACGCATGCGAAAACAGATCACATCTGTATCAAGGCAGACCATGGAAGTTCTAACGAACCACTCGTGGAGAGGGAATGTTCGGGAACTGGCGAACTTTATCGAACGTGCCGTCATTCTCACACGTGGTGAGGAACTAGAGGTGCCGGTGAACGAGCTTGCCACTTCATCCGAGACCATTGTTGCCGTTGGAACGCCCTCTACGTTTCGACAAGCGGAATCCTCTGTAATCATCAACGCTCTGAAAGCCTCCGCAGGACGAATAGCAGGCAAAGGGGGAGCCGCCGAACGTCTGGGATTGAAGCGTACGACGCTACAAAACAAGATTCGTCGCTTGGGCATCGCAAAAGGGACTTACGGTTGCTAGCGGATTTGCGTCTCAGGCCAGCCCGTTGCGATCAATCAGCACTGCCCGCAATAGCGTGTTTACTGCCCACTCCGCTCATAGTCCAGGAAATGTGTAGGCAAGGGAAGCCCGCAGCCAACTCAGCGTTGCGGGGATTCAATTAAACGGGAGTCCAGAACAGATTGTCTCAACGGGTGCGGTTGATAGTCCCCCTTACTGATTCCGAGGCGCCTCATCTTATTCTGCAGGGTCGTACGCTTAAGACCCAGGCGTTCGGCCGCTCCGCCGTGACCCGAAATTCGCCCGGACGCCGCCTTCAATGCCTCGAGGATGACCTTCCGCTCGGCTTCATGGAAGGTAGATGCCGGGCACGAAACGTTGCGAGAATGAGAGGCTTGGAACTCGGCGATTGGCACTTCTAGTTCTTCGCCGTGCGAAAGTATGACTGCGCGCTCGATAAAGTTTGCCAATTCCCTGACGTTGCCCTTCCACGGATAATTTGTCAGGACTTCCATTGCTTGCCTGGGGATGGACTTGATGTTTTTCCGCATTCTCTTTGATAGCTTCGAAACGAAATAACTGACCAGCAGTGGAATATCCTCAGGCCGCTCCCGCAGTGGTGGGATCTCAATCGGGAAAACGCTGAGTCGATAAAAGAGATCTTCGCGAAAACTGCCCTGTCGAATCATCTCGGGGAGATCCCGATTAGAGGCGGCAATCAGACGCACGTCAACCTGCATCGTTCGAGTGCTACCCAGCCGTTCGAATTCCTGCTCCTGCACAGCGCGCAACAACTTTGGCTGTAGCTCCAGGCTGATGTCCCCGATCTCGTCCAGAAATAGCGAGCCTCTATCGGCAAGTTCGAACCTGCCCTTTTTTTGGATCAGGGCTCCGGTAAATGCTCCCTTCTCATGTCCGAAGAGCTCACTTTCCAGCAGTCCCGACGGAATGGCGGCGCAGTTCATTCGAACGAACGTGCGGTCGCGCCGGGAACTGAGGTTGTGAATGGCGCGGGCAATCAGTTCCTTCCCGGTGCCCGTCTCTCCGTGAAGCAGCACGGTGGAATCGGTCGGTGCAACGATGGTCACTTGCTCGAGTACTTTTTGGAAGGCCGAACTTCTGCCTACAATATCGTCGAAGTTGTATTCGGAGTTGATTTCTGATTCCAGATATACTCGTTGGTCCTCCAGATGATCTCGCGATGCGCTGAGCCGCCCGTAGGCCAGTGCATTGTCGATCGCCAGAGATATCTGACTGCTAACCTGAGAGAGCAAATCCAGATCCGCCTGGGTGAAGCTGTTCTCTGTCCGACTCCCGAGCACCATGGCCCCGATTGGGCCACTTGCGCCAACCAGTGGCAGTGCCGTAACTGAGGCGATGGACTCCGCTCGGAGCATCTGCGCGACCACGGGTGGCATCTTGTCGGAAGGTGTCAGCAGCCTCGGCTGGCGGGCTCGTAACCGCTCCAGGTCTTCCTGCGCGACGGGCACCGGCACATCGCTCATGAAACCGCGGCTGGCGGGAAAGTCTAGCACTACAACCTTCAAACGATCAGAACGGTCGTCGAATAGCAGGAAGCTGGTGAAATCATTTGCGAAGTGTTTGCGGATTGATGCTGATGCCGCCCGGAAGAGATCGTTGATATCAAGAATCGTTACAACATGGTTGTTGATCTCCAACAGAAGACCGAGACGATCGCGCTCGCGTGTCAAATCACGCTGATACGATTCCACCGAACTTAGGGCAAGGGCGTTCTCCAGGGCAACAGCAACATGCCCGGCAATAGAACGCATGAGTTCGACATCAGCGGGACTAAATTCAAGTCTCTCTTGCTTGACGAAAACCAAAGCCCCGAGTTTTGTTCGCGGGGTTGAGATTGGAAATATGTATGCGCTCTCCGCTTGATTAACTCGGGAGGCGAGTTCGGGATAGACTGCGAGTTCCTGCTTTACGTCGGGAACGAAGACCGGGACTTGCTCTTTAAGCGCGCGCCCGAGCCCCGTACCCGCGTACCTGATTTCTGTACCGACCTCGATCGCCGCATCGTCGTGACTGCGCTCGAAGGCACGCAGTACCAGGCGTTGGCCAGAAGGATCAAACAAGAGGAGCGCGATATCGTCGAATGTAACTACATTGGACAACAGGGTAGCGAGGCTGTGGAGAACTGCGTCGACCGTGGGCTGCGCTCCGACGGTGCCAGAAATCTTTAGGAGCGCACGGTATCTTGTCAGGTCACCATTGATGGAAACATCATATTGGTCGGTCGTCAATGTCGCACTCACGCAATCGTTATGTTTGGTCGTTCTCTCGCGGAACGCCAGAATCTGGTCGCCAGTTTGTATAATCTCTCGGCGACTTCGGACGTACTCGCATAGCTAAAGTGCTCCTGCGCTTGTTCGAGAAGGACGTTGTAAAGCAACCGAGTTTCGTCGTCGTTGAGTTCGATAATCATGAGATCCTCGCAATAAACTAGCTGAGCCCAAGTACAATCGCGCTTCCAAACCAAGAAAACTAAACTGTAAACTTCTACTTTGCTCCGGTACCCGCGTTTCTACACAGCGTGCGAAGCGTCGCGATTCACCTCTACTAGCTTCACATGTCGCTCATGAAGCCACGTCAGAGCGTGACAATTGGCGGCGAGCACTGCCGCGCGGGACACGTTCAGGCGTAAAGCGCAATCTTGAATCGACGATCGGATTGCAACTCTGAGTACCAGGACTGCCCGGCACAGCGGATCCAATTCCGCAATCAGTTTTTGGGAGTCGGCTCCAAGAATAATTTCGAGACTAGCTGCGCGTTCTTCAGCATCGCCCTGCGATAAGTGCTCGACATGCGGGCATCGTCGGTCCTTGTACGCGGCTTCACAGATGCGAATCGCCTCCGTTCCGTGTGATATCGCACTGGCAATGGTCGCAGTCTTGGCCCACTCGAAAAGCCAATCGCGAAAAGGACTGTTTCCTTGAAGTGTCATCTCACAAGCTTGGACAACTGCCCGGTCCGCCGTTGCTTGGTCGCCAGTGATCAAGAACGCAAGCCTACCCAGGACATTTCTTTGATCCTGGAAGCAGGCCACGATTTCGGCTGGCGATGCATAGTTGCGGGTATCGACTGCCGCTGTGCTCAAGTGAAACCAGGACATGATTCTCCTCCTTCTGTGTCGCCCTCAAATGGCCTCAACTGGATGGGAATGCCTAATTGAGGACCTCTCCTCGTTATTCCCATGCCGCCGCTTGCGTCGCTCGGCTATCCTCTGCATGGGCGATAAACGCAGCCGGTCGCATACAGCAAATGCGTACACACTGCCGGCGACAAACAGTGCGCCGACACCAGCCAACCACTTCAGCAACTGTTCGCCCGCTGAATCGATATAGCTCACCTCGGTGAGGTCGACGATCAAACCCTTAGGCAGTACGTCTTTTGTGACTAGGCACCTGGCCTGCTCTGCCCAATCAGCGACGAGTTTGCCTTCCAACTTCAGGGTCGGACCACTCGCTAACCACTGGATTTCTGCACGAAACATTGGCTTGATCCTCGAAAAGCTCTGTCCTGCTCTCCCTATACGCGTTGGAGCGCACGTTTCGTGCCAATGCTTCTGCTGCTATGTGGTTGATGTAATTGCACCGTGGTGGAGACTGGTTCTTCCGAATTGCCTCAATGCGGTCATTGTCCGCATGCGGGCACAGGGCCTCCCAATGCAACGGCTAGCGCTGGTGAATGTCCCACCTGTTTAGGAAGGTTTTGACTTCGTTCAATAGATCCGTCTCAAGTGACTGGCCGTTTGCCCGGTTCAAGAAAACGTCGATACTTACCCGCACCGCCGAGCGATTGCCTAAAGCAGGCAAACAGACAATCGAGTTTGAGTGAGAGTCAATATTGTACGTGAGGGAATTTCGGCTAAGGGTGAGCTCGCCAGGCATGAGATCCGCGATCGCGAGCAATACCGACCTCACATGGCGGCAGGTAGGGCATGCGGGATCGACGTGGCTGAGATCGGAGGTATGAGAACCAATCAACTCCACTTCAAAGCCGACCAGACGGCGCTCGCCATGTGTCTGTTCAAATTGCGGCCAAAATTGCCAAAATACACCGTATTCGGTTACGAGAGATTGCACGCTTGAGTTCAACGATGGTGTTGCCATTGTGCACCTGTCCACAAGATTGCAAATAGCTTGCCACTCGTTTCTTGACCCGGAACGGCCGCTACTCAACAGGATTCGATACTTGTCGCAGTTCGCTGCGGCCTTGGCGAGCTTCGACGAAGGAGAGATTCTGCAAGGCGGCGAATGCCGTCGTCGTGATCGTCGAGCGCGGCAAGTAGTTCCTGGTACGCGGCCAGGTTCCGTTTGGTAAGCCACTCCAAATGGCAAGCAGATAAGTGCAAGGCATCGCGATGTCTGATTTTCTCGGTAGTTAGCACCGTCCAAAACTCTGCGGTTGGGTTATTCGTCTTCATTTCCAGAACCTCGAATAGGTCACGTGCATTTAGCTCGCTTTTCGTTATTTGTTTTCTGGTCTTGTCGTCGAGTACCAGCTCATTCACCAGAAACATACTCATCCCGCAATTGCTGTTGCTGCACACGATATGGGATAGTTCCCCAGGAGCGCATAACTCTTGGTTCACGCAGTGGGCAGTTCCGCAGGCCCAACCATGAAGCACGATCACTTCTCCGCCGACTCGAACTGCTCTTGAAGTTGGCTTTGAATCCATTACTGGTCGCTCCTCAGATGCGTCTATCGAGCTGTGTACGTTCCCTGGTTCATGCTCTTTTTCCATCTCAGGCAATTCGAAACCGGGTCAAGACAGGAGTGAGTGGCAGGCGTTGCTCAATCGACATGGCGTCGAGTGAATATGCAAACTTCGCACCGCAGTCACAGCACACCCGGTAGGTCTCGCCTTGCAGTGTGAACACACGGCTGAGGTGAACATGGTGACACCCAAAGACGAAATCAAGGATAGCTAGGAGGATCGGCATAGACTCTCCTTTGTGAGTTTCATGCTTATTTTGATCGCGAGATCCTTTGCCAACGTCGAACAGTGGGCCTTCCGTTAGATGAATTGGCTCAAGCAACACGTCCGACTCCCTTAATACGGAACTGAATTCAACCGTGTGTACAGCAGTCCGCTAACCACTTCGATCATCTCGCTAAACCATTGGTTCTTGGTGTAATCCCTGCATTCCGCCCGTCGGCTGTCATGACCTTTCGAGGGCACTGCCGCAATGTGGGCACCAATCTCCAGCTCGCTGCTCGTTCATACTCCCGCAATTCAGTGATTTGCGGTGCTCCGTATTTGGCGAGCTAAATGCGTTAATACGCTGCGATGCATCGATGGCTGAACTGCTTCGAGCGGCGATTCCGGCAGAGCTACCGAGGCATGAGAGGGTTAAGTAGGAACCAAGGAGTCAATATGTACGCCACAAAAGCAATCAATGGCGTCCCCGCAATCCAGCGCGATGGACAAACTGTGTTGAATGTCTGCGGCCAAAATCGGGACTTTGCAAACTGGCTATGCGCGCTACTCAACGAACTGGGCCGCACGTCCGAATTGTTGCTGAACGAACACGAGCGGGAATGGCTCAATGGGAACGATCGCGCCTTCGGAAGGACGGTACAGCATGCCTGATATCAAGACAGCCCCCACAATTTCTATCGTTGTTCCTTTTCATAACGAGGAACCTAATGTCATCGAACTGTATGGCCGCCTGCAAGGCGTCATGGAGGAGCTTGGCCGCACTTACCAGTTCGTCTTTGTCGATGATGGCAGCAGGGATCTCACTTACAAGTTGCTGAAGGAACTCGCCGAATTCGACCCTCATGTAGTCGCCGTTCGGCTGCGTCGAAACTTCGGCCAGACCGCCGCGCTCGCTGCTGGCTTCGCGCACAGCACTGGCGAATATGTGATCGCTATGGATGGCGATCTTCAGCATGATCCAGCAGAGATCCCGTTCTTTCTGGCAAAGATCGAGGAGGGCTACGACATCGTGAGTGGGTGGCGTAGCCACCGCATCGACAATTTGTTGCTTCGGAAGATCCCTTCCCGCTGTGCCAATTGGCTGATGGCCAAGCTCAGCGGCGTCAACATCCACGACTTTGGGACAACCTTCAAGGCGTACCGAGGCGACCTGCTGCGGCAACTACCGCTGTACGGCGAAATGCACCGATTCATCCCGGCAATAGCTTCTGCCTACGGAGCCTCGATTTGCGAAATACCCATTCAAAACAACCATCGCAAGCACGGCGAATCGCACTACAACATTTCTCGGACGTTCCGGGTATTTTTCGATCTCATGACGATCCGATTTCTTCTGCGCTACATGTCGCGCCCGCTCCACTTCTTCGGTCGGCTGGGCGTCATCAACATGGGCCTAGGATCGGCGGTTGCACTCTGGCTGCTAATTTGGAAGGTCCTTACACGGACCGACATCGTACAGCAACACGGGTTGCTGCTGGTCTTTGCGTCCGTGCTGATCCTCGTAGGGCTCCAACTGGTGGCGCTTGGACTTCTCGGTGAGTTGCAGGTGTGGCAGTACTTCAATCCATCCGCACGGAGACCTTACGCCGTTTCTGAGGTACGTGATCTGCAGGCCAACCTGAGGGTTCCCCTTACGTCGGAGGTGGGTTCTGACTGAGGTTCAATATCGTTGCGCTGGCCGGTATCGGGAAGCCGTGATTGTACTCCTACTGACGGTCCTGGCATTCTCAGTTCGCCTTTACCGGGTCGACTTTAACAGCCTGTCCGAGGACGAGGTGGCCAAATGGGCGGCCGTTCAAGAGTATCGACACGGACACTTTGTCGGCGTCAACAGCGAGCACCCGATGCTGCCGAAGATCCTGGCTTGGGCCAGCCTGACAACGGGTGAACGATGGGGCCGGGTGGCCGCGACGCATGGCTGGCCCTCGCTAAACCCTGAGGGTTGGCTTCGTCTGCCCAACGTGTTGTTGGGTGCCGTCAGCACCGCAATCCTCTATTTACTTTGCCGTCGAATGATGGGTGTTGCCGGGTCTTTCGCGGCGAGTTTTTTCTGGGCAGTTGCGCCCTTGCCAGTGGCCTTGAACCGGCTTACGAAGGAGGAAACGCCGCTCACGTTCTTCACCCTGCTGGCTTGTTATTTCTACTGTCGCGCCCAACAAGCAGACGTGGGCCGGACTGCACGGCGATGGTACGACTTGAGCGCAATCAGCTTTGGCCTGGGTCTTGCCTCGCAGTACATTCTTCACCTTCTTGGCTTGAATGCACTTGCCTGGCTCTTTGCCGGAAGAATGGGACTGAATCGCAAGCCCTCTGAATTCAGCTATAAGCGGTTTTTCCTCGTAATGTTCCTTGCCTTTGTTCTGGTGAACCCGGTTATTCTCTCTCCGGCCAACTTCACTGCCATCGTGCATTGGCTGCATCATGACGGGGTCAAGCACAGTGGCTACGATTTCGACGGCAGGCTGTATATGAACTTCCCCTCGCGTCTGCTTGCCGGGGTGCCGTGGTTCTACTATCTCTGGTTGGTGCTGGTAAAAACACCGATCCCAATCCTCATGGCCATCATTGTTGGCTCTGTCCTGCTTTTGCGAGATCGCCGGACACTCGCGTCGTGCTTTTTTCTAGCGCTTGGGGTGGTTCAATTAGCCGGTTTGTCTGTCAGTGGAGCCAAGTGGATCCGATATTCACTTCCGCTCCTGCCCTTCCTCTACCTGGCAGGGGGATATGCGGTTCAACAAACACTGAAGGCCGCGAAAGGAAAAGCCCTGTCCCAGGCCCTTGTGGGTCCTGCCGCCGTCATTTTACTGGGATGGCCGCTCCTTGAATTGCAGTCTTGGGCGCCCTACTATTCGTTCTACCTGAACTCAATTGGCGGAGAAAAACAGAACATCACGCGCTACTTCGCACCGGATGAGGTGTCCGAGTTTGACACGCGCGAGGTAGCGCAACAAGTGTGCCCGTTCGCGCCCGCTGCGGCGACGGTAGCAACCGCAAGACCGATGAGCATGGCCTATTACCTGCAGTCCTGCGGACGCGCGGACCTTCAGGTTGTGCCGCTTTACGACCCGCATTATGCACCGCGGGACGGAGATCTGATCGTGCTTGAGCCTTCACGCCGTTTCTTTGAGACGCAGAGATTTTTCGATGCTCTGGGAAACTCTGAGATGCCCCACAGTGAAATCCGCGTCGGACCGGTTTTGGCGAGCACGATTTATCTCTTCGATCCGACCGTGCCCGGACCAAAGACCGGGCAGGAAGAGTTGACCCTAACCCAGTTGCGGGGCGTACCACGTCGGTTCGAGAACGATGCTCAAGAAACCGCATCGACCATCACAAGCAGGTTTGGATTCTCAGATCTCACCAGGAGACTCATACAATGACTCCGCTTTACCACGCGAGGAAATCTGATGCGGGCTGGTTTGTGCGCGCATTCGCTTTGTTGATTATCGGCGTCCCGGCAGTTGCACAGCAGACAAATGTATCTGCACCTCTGAGCGCTGATGAGGTGATGGGACGTGTCGTACAGATGAATGAAGTGCGTGCCAAGGCACTCGAAAGCTACTCCAGTGTTCGCAGCTATCACCTGGAGTGTCACTGTCTGTCACATAAGAAGGCCGACATGGTCGTACGCACTGACTACCAGGCGCCGAATAACAAAGAGTTCACGATCGTGTCAGAGAGCGGCTCTGGCACGGTGCGGGACCGTGTGTTCAAGAAGCTCCTGGAGGCAGAACAGGAGTCGATGCGGGATGAGAATCAGCGGCGGTCCGCCATCACGCCCGAGAACTATACATTTCAAGTCTCTGATTACGAAAGGACCGACACGGACGAATTCTATGTGCTCGATGCGCAGCCGCGAAGCAAGAACAAGTTTCTCTTTCGAGGCCACATTTGGGTGAATGCAAAAGACTTCGCGATAACTCGAGTCGAGGGCGAGCCGGCTGTCAACCCTTCCTGGTGGACTGTCAAAACTGACTTCAAACGTCGCTACCAGAAGATCGGTGACTTCTGGTTGCCGGAATCCAACGAGAGCGAAACCAAGGTTCGTATCTTCGGCACCGCATTCTTGACCATTGAATATCGCGAGTACCAAATCACACCAGCTGTGGCAACAGTCGCCTCCTCTCAGGAGAAGGCGCCGAATGGACAGTAGCAAGGATCTGCTAAACGAGGATTGCTGTGCGGAGATACTTCTGGGTCGGTGCTCCTCTGCTAACCGCTTGAGCCTTGCCGACGAGATCTGAAACACCTCCAACTCCTGTTCAGAACATCCACCAGCGTCGGCGCAGGTGGGAATACTCCAGCATTCTGGGAACCGAAGCAACCGGGCGAGAATGCGCCGACGACCCTTTTCTTCCTGAACACAGTATCAAAGCAGAAATTGTGAGCCGATCAAGAGTGCTAACGAGAATTGGGTCGGCGGCAAGCCAACCTTGATGTTGCCACACATCACCCAAACGAATTTGCCCATGAGTGGAGCGCCCGAACCGCCATCTGCGCGTGACCTTTTGCAGGCAGTTGCCCTCATGTGGGCACACGGAATGCAATTTCAATGTCCCCATGTCTATGCCCTGCAAGGAGTTCCCCTTGGCCCACAAAATGCCTTGGCAGAGATAGGAATAAGGCAAGACACCGGCGTGAGCGTCTGGCCAGTCCGAGTGGCAGTTGAGGGAGAGCGATGCTGCCAGGAAAGGTATCAACGTAAATGGCAACTTGTGACCATCCTTCGGAGTTAGTTTATCGGATTGCATACCCGAGCCTTCAGCGGCCCGGGTTGCGAATTGATCCGCGGATTGCAGCCTTGCCGGCGGAAGGCAAGAAAAGGCTTCCCGTTTCTTCCAACCTGCAAGAAAAACAAGTCGGTGACATTTTTTATCTAATCGAAGCGCGACCGCGAAATCCCTGGGCGGAATTTGGATCGGTAGCCTTCGTGTCGATCGTCTTGCTGGCGCTAATTGTCATTCCGCTGTTCCACACGGACCCACTGCCTAAGCGCGAAATACTAACGATGTTATATGCACCGGCTCCGGCCGCAGCTTCCAATGCCATCCAGCTTCGAATGCCCGTGCCCACGCCGACATACAGTTCTGCAATCGGCATTCCCAGCCCAGTGCGTAAGACGCAAGAAGCGCCACCACCGCCGGTTGGGACAAGCGGCGGAGTGATCGGCGGAGTTCCTGGGGGAGTGATCGGCGGATTTCCCGGTGGAGTGCTTGGCGAAGTTCTGACTAGCACGCGCAGCGTTCCTGCCCCGGCGAAAATGCCCGACCCGACGCCGGTTAAGAGAATTCGTGTCGCCTCCCGGGTAGTCGAGGCAAACCTGATCCACGACGTTACGCCGCAGTATCCGCCGGAGGCTGGCCGGGCGCGCATTGAAGGGACGGTCGTGCTCATGGCCGTGATCGGCACGGATGGCAGCGTGAAGGATGTGCGAGTCGAGAGCGGTTTACCAATACTCGCGCAAGCCGCTATCGATGCGGTGAGGCAATGGCGTTACAAGCCATACATGATAGACGGAGAACCGGTTGAAGTTGACTCCCGAATCACAATCAACTTCACCGTTTCCGCCAGCTAGGATTGACGATGCAGAACAACCCACATGCCTTATCTAACAGGTTTTGGGATCGGCTCCTGAAACTGACACAAATGTTCGTACTGGTCGCCCTTGGCGGAGTCATCGTTGCGCTACCCGTGTCCGCCCAGTCTGCTGCCCCAAATACAAAAACAGGAAGGATCCTCGGTACCGTGGTCGATACCAGCGACGATCCGATTCCTGGTGCCGCAGTAATCCTTCAAGGGCCGAGCGGCGAGCGGTTCACAGTTGTAACCAAGGACGATGGAGCCTTTGTATTCGACCAGGCCCCGGCGGGGATCGCCTATCAGGTCACTGTCACTGCTGAAGGATTTGCAAACTGGAGTTCGTCCGTTACAGTCGAAGCCGGACGGGAGATAACTCTAGCCGACGTCAAGCTGCGCATTCTTGCGGTGCAGCGGGCAGTTACTGTGAGTTATTCCGAAAAGGAGGTTGCGACGCAACAGTTCAAAGCGGAAGAGCAGCAGCGCGTTCTCCATTTTATACCGAATCTTTATGTGACCTACGAACCTCATCCCGAGGCTCTCACCACGGGAATGAAGTTCCACCTGGCATACAAAAGTCTCACCAATCCAGTTTTCCCCGCCCGCGTGGCTGGGTGGGCCGGCGTCGAGCAGGCTGCTAACAGCCCCAGTCAGTGGCGGCAGGGTGCAGAAGGATATGGCAAGCGGTTGGGGGCTGGCTTCGCTGACGCCACTACCGCAGGCCTTATCGGCAATGCCATTTTGCCCTCCCTCCTGCATCAGGACCCTCGCTACTTCTACCAGGGTAGCGGTACAAAGAAGTCTCGGGCGCTCCATGCCGTCTTCGCTTCGTTTATCTGTAAGGGAGACAATGGAGCAACGCAGCCGAATTATTCTGCCTTGGGCGGGAGTCTAATCGCATATTCCATTTCGACCGCGTACTACCCCAGTGCGGATCGCAATGCAGAGCATGTGTTCAGAGGCTTCGGAATTGACATCGGTCTGCACGTCGCTGGCAGTTTGGCCCAAGAGTTTATTTTGGCCAAGTTTACAAGCAAAGGTAAGCACTAATCAGAAGAGGCTTGTGAACTTGATTTGATGTGTACGGATGTGGGGCGGAAATGCGATGTACTCAGATTCTGTTCACCGTAAACCGCGGCAACGTCCAGTGCATCGACCGCCCCTCCAATTTCATCGAGAACCCGAAGAGACAAGAAACGCCGAAGCAGTTCAAGTGGAATCTGTATCCATCAGCGATGGAAGGCAATCGACGGACTCTCTGGACGAACCGCGAGAATGGGTTCGGCAACGAGCTTACGCCCTTTACGAACTCCGCGGGAAAAGAACACGGGCGCGACTTTGACGATTGGCTCAAACCTGAATATTGCCGACCACGTTCATCGATTCACGTCACCTGCCAGCGACCGTGACGCAGCAGCATTTGATTCGTTCGGCGGTTCAGCCGGGAAGAGCGTGATGATCTCAGTAGTGTCGCCCGGAACGACCTCTGTTGTGGTTGTCCAGACGGGGGGGAACTCTAGCACGGTCATTCTTGAGGTTGATTATTGAGTTGACCGTTGGTCGGCGCGTTTCATGCGATCCAGATATGTTTGGCGTCCCAATTGGACCGCCGCGTCAGAATTTTGCTGGCTTGCTCTGCCCACCGGCAGTACGGATTGCTTGCCTGTCTCGATCTTAGGGACGCCCTGACGTGAGAAAGTGGATTCCGCCAAACGACTTCAAGGGACATGCCTTGCGCTCCACTCTTTTGTTTTTCGCTCACGATCATCGCCCGCTCTTAGCTAGTCCTTTCGGGATTGCTCACAGTGGAAGAAGCCTTTCTCTTAGCTTCTATTTCGTTCATAGCTGCCATGAGTAGGATTTCTGCCAGAGTGAAGCCATTAACCGTGTTTTGCGTGATCTTGAACATAAGCGACCTCATCCTGACGGACGCCAAGGATATTGCATTTTGTTTGCCAGTCCGCGATCGACTTAAGTGCTCAACACGGCGAGGATGTGACTAGGTGTCACGCCACATCGCCTGCCCGCTCACGGTCAATGCCTCAATACGGGCAGCTCCAGAAGAAATGCTCACTCTTATGTGATTGCTGAAAAGCGGCTTGCTATGGAACCGATTTGGAGACCAGCGTGCGATCACCTGCTATGCAGACTCCTTGGTGAAAGGTCTGTCGCAAGGGCAGAAGCTTAGGACCAAACATGAACGCGGCTTCTCCGACTCGTGGTTCGACGATTAGTGAAAAAAAGAAGACAAATTCTCAATAGGCAGTTCCCAGATAGGAGGAACGACCATGTGCTCTCCACTGCTAACTCTGCAGGCAGCGCCGACCAGCGCCTCACTCGTGCAAGGCGCTTGCTGTGACATCTGCCCGCCAGTGTACGAGAGTTGCAAAGCAAGATTTCGTTCTCTACGGATGAATTGGGTTGTAGTCACCGACACAAACGGAAATCGACGGCTTAAAATGCACTGGCGGGCTATTCAATAGGCATGCCGACCGCGAATACCTATGTGCGATCTGCGTGCGTTGCTAGTCAATCGGCCGATGGTCGTCGTCGTGCTTCAAGCGGTTTTCGCTTAGGCCACGTGCTACTCCTCACAATTGGCGCATATTTATGTTTTGGTCTGAGGCTTTTTGCGCAGACATCGGATTCCCGAACAGCGGAGGAGCCGACCAAGTCGTGGACAGCCACAACCGATTCGACTAATGACAATCTAAAGCCCACGCGCACCACAGAAACTCACCTGCAAAACGGCAATCGAACGCTGGACGAGCGATCGGTCCAGATCCCAGGATCCGGCGGACATTTTGAACCCTACCAGGACATCGAAAAGGAAACGCTGCAAGTCGACGCTACTACGGTGCGATCCACAACCCGTACGTTCGCTCGAGATGTTAACGGGATGAAAGCGCTCGTGCAGGTAACGGAAGAAGAAAAGCACACTCTGCCGGGTGGTGACTCGAATGTAATAAGCATTACTTCCAGTCCCGATGTCAATGGCAATCTTCAGCCCGTTGAGCGCGAAATTGCGGAGACGAAGAGGATTAGTACAGATGTGGATGAAACGAAGACTACGGTGATGCACCCAAGCGTCAACGGCGGTTTAGCTCCAGTTCTGAAGACCGACGAATTCCGCAGGCGAGTCGCGAACGATACGGCTGAATCTCAAACAACAACACTACTTCCCGATGGTGCGGGAAACTGGCAAGTGAGCGAAGTACGCCAAGCCACTACCAGGCGAGAAGGGACGAACCGCACCACCGAGGAGCGCGTTTCCCGGCTCGACTCCGAAGGCAAGCTAGGCGAAGTCTCTCGCGTCGTGAGCCATGAGTCCGAGAGCACTTCCGGAGAAAAACGCAGCGTCGTGGAAACCTATTCCATCGATGTCCCGGGTACCACGCCGGACGGTAGCCTGCACCTCGTTGAACGCAAAACCAGTACCGAGAGCTCGACTTCTACTGGCGAGCGAGCAACCGAACAAAAAGTCGAACAGACCAATCCGGGCGATCCCGGCTCGGGTCTCCGCGTGTCCGTATTGGTCGACGGCAGGATGCTTCCCGGACCTTCGGGGGAGCAGTCCACAGTAACCATTCGAGCGCGCGATGTGAACGGGAGCTTTGGAATCGTCTCGGTTGATACGACGAAGGCGGATCGGGTCCCCACCATTCAGGTTCAGCAAACGCCTGCCGAAAAGCCGTAAAAAAGCGATCGCAGATTGATTGATGGCCATTTCAAGTACAGGACGGCTGGGACTAACTTCGGATTGCTGCCCAAACTCGGTCAGTGCCCTTGGCAGGTCATTCGATGTCTGTGTCGGGAGCCTCTGATCTAATTGGCAGACAGGCATTTTCATCTACTTACAACCGGCCACTTCTGGCAGCCGAAGTGCAAATACGAAGTGCGATCTTCAAATTGCTCCCGGGGGATTAAGCCATGTTCGGAGAACTGATGAACATCCCAACTGATACGCTCATTGACATGCTGTACATAATCCTCACCGGTGACTTCGCAATCACGGCAAATGATGTGGCGGAAATCGAACAAATTCAATGCGAGTTGCAGCGTAGAGGCGGGGAGCAACGCTGGAGCTTTCAAGCTGTTAACTGAGAGAAGCGTGCCATCAGTTGTTGGATGAGGATTGAACCGCGACAAAGGCGGACGCTTGCTGAACCCCAAAATGTCGGAAGAGCACAAAGACAAGTAAGGAATAGAAAATGACCTCGCTAACAGGAACTGAAGAAGTACCCGGACCACTGAGCGCCGAAGGGATTGCACGATCAACCGTTGCAGGTGCGCCGCTAGGCGCCGATGAGCTGAATAGAATCGATGCTTTTTGGCGCGCGTGCAAATACCTTGCTCTGGGGATGATCTACCTTCAGGAGAATCCTCTCTTACGGGAGCCCTTAAAACCAGAACATATCAAGAGCCGACTGCTCGGCCATTGGGGCTCAAGCCCAGGGCTCGCCTTCATCTACACTCATCTGAGTCGTCTCATAAAGAGAGACAACCTCGAGATGATTTTTCTCGCAGGCCCAGGACACGGGGCGCCGGGAGTTTTAGCGCCTATATATCTGGAAGGCACGTACAGTGAAATCTATCCGGAAAAAAGCCAGGATGAGAAAGGTCTGCGAGAGTTCTTCAAGCAGTTCTCATTCCCCGGCGGTATTGGCAGCCACTGTACTCCAGAAACGCCGGGTTCGATTCATGAAGGAGGCGAACTGGGATATGTCCTCTCGCACGCTTGCGGAGCCGCGTTTGACAATCCCAACCTGATCGTGGCGGCGGTCGTGGGTGACGGCGAAGCCGAGACCGGCCCGCTGGCGACCTCATGGCACATCAGCAAGTTTCTGAATCCAATCCGCGATGGGGCGGTGTTACCCATACTTCATCTTAACGGATACAAAATCAACAACCCGACCTTGCTGGCACGGATCACTCACGAAGAACTGGAAGACTTGTTGCGCGGGTATGGCTGGGACCCCTACTTCGTGGAGGGATCCGATCACAACAGCATGCATCAGGCGATGGCGGCCACACTTGAGCATTGCGTCGGCGGGATCAAAGCCCATCAGCAAGAATGCCGGAAGAGCGGCATTGCGACGCGGCCACGCTGGCCGATGGTGGTGTTGCGTTCACCAAAGGGTTGGGGTGCACCGGTGGAAGTGGACGGGCATCGGATTGAAGGCTTCTGGCGCTCGCACCAGGTTCCGTTGGTAGACGTCAAGACTAAACCGGAACACCTGCGCATTCTTGAGAACTGGATGCGTTCATTGAAGCCTGAAGATCTCTTTGACGAGAACGGTAGGCTGCGACCAGAACTCGCCGAAATTATGCCGTCAGGCCGGCGTCGCATGAGTTCAAGCCCACACCCGAACGCGGAGCTCAGGAAAGCGCTGCGCTTACCAGACTTTCGCGACCATGCCATCAAGATTGACCGCCCGGGAAACATCGAAGTCGAGAACGTGCCACCGCTGGGTTTTTTCCTTCGGGACGTCATGAAATGGAACCTGAACAGCTTCCGGGTTTTCGCGCCCGACGAGAATACTTCCAACAAGCTGGATGCCATTTACCAGGCTTCGAAGAAATTCTGGATTGCTGAAGGTTTCCCCGAGGACCGTGATGGGACAGAACTAGCTTCGGACGGACGCGTTATCGAAATGTTGAGCGAGCACACGATGGAAGGCATGCTCGAGGGCTACTTGCTTACGGGTCGCAACGGCTTTCTCTCGTCATATGAAGCCTTCGTCCACGTGATCGACTCCATGTTTAATCAGCATGCTAAGTGGTTGTCCATCTCTAACAATTTATCTTGGCGCCGCAAGATCGCATCGCTGAACCTTCTCATTACCTCAACCGTGTGGCGTCAGGACCATAACGGCTTCACGCACCAGGATCCGGGGTTTCTGGATGTAGTGCTCAATAAGAGTGCCGCAGTAACCCGCATCTACCTCCCGCCGGATGCCAATTGTCTGTTGTCTGTAGCAGATCATTGCCTGCGCTCGGAAAACTACATCAACGTGATTGTTTCGGACAAGCAGCGGCATCTGCAGTACCTGGATATTGATGCTGCTATTACGCACTGCACAAAAGGTATCGGTATCTGGAATTGGGCCAGTAATGATGAAGGCCAGGAACCCGATGTTGTTTTTGCTGCCGCAGGCGATATCCCCACCCAGGAAGCATTGGCTGCGACGGCACTACTCCGGGAAAGGTTCCCTGACCTAAAAATCCGGTTTGTCAATGTCGTGGACTTGTTCAAGCTGGAACCTAGCACAGAACACCCGCACGGCCTAACGGATGCGGACTTCGATTCTCTCTTTACTGTCGATAAGCCGATCATCTTCAACTTCCATGGCTATCCCTGGCTAATTCACCGTCTCGCCTATCGCCGCACGAACCACCACAACCTGCATGTCCGCGGCTACAAAGAAAAGGGCAACATTAACACGCCGATGGAACTGGCAATTAACAACCAGACGGACCGGTTCAGTCTCGCCATCGACGCCATTGACCGCGTTCCGAAACTGCAGCGAATTGGGGCGCATGCTAAAGAGGAGTTCCGCGACAGCCAGATTGCATGCCGACGTCATGCTTACGAGCACGGAATCGACAGCGCTGAGATTAACGGTTGGAAGTGGCCTTACGCAAAATGATGCCTGCTATCCTCCAGTTCATTGTACGGCACGGCTATCCGATACTGTTTGCTGCTGTCTTCGCCCGTCAGATAGGTTTGCCCGTCCCGGCGCCTGGTTTTCTGCTTGCCGCAGGGGCGCTCGCAGCCTCCGGGAAATTGCACCTGATCCCCGCCCTGGGCCTGGCTGTCAGTGCCTGCGTTATAGCCGATTGGCTGTGGTACGAGGCGGGTCGGGCATGGGGCGAGAGAGTTTTGCACTTCATTCACTCTTTCGCGCCAGATCCCGAAGCTGCCGATCGAAAATCAAGAAAGCTGTTTGCCCAGCATGGGCCGCCGCTTCTCGTGCTGGATAAGTTTGTTCCCTGCCTCGATGCGGTCGTGCCGCCGCTCGCCGGAACATCCGGCACCCGTCCTTTTCGCTTCCTTGCCTTTGAGACAGTTGGCGCCAGCCTCTGGTCTTTCGTCTATGCCGGACTGGGCTACATCTTCAGGGACGACCTGGGCCGCGCAGCAGCTTATGTGGGCGAAGCGGGAACTTTGTTAACGGTTGCCGTAGTGGCTGTACTCGTGATTTTCGCCGTCACTAAGCTGCTTCGATGGCGTTGCGCGACATATAAGTTTCGAGTTGGGCGGATCGCGCCAGTCAGTCCGATGGAATCTGGACCAAACCGCCAATCCTCGGAAATCCTGGAAGGAGTCAATCATGGTTACTAACGCCGCAAAGCGCCAAGCAGTGCCGGATACTGAGAAACTCATCGCCAGGTACGGATGTGGTCCCGTGCACTTCTCCGGAACGGACGAAGCGCTGTATGAACGGCACTTGCTGTTTGACAGTGGCGTCGATCTAGCGGCGGCGACGGCGCGCGACCGGTTCGAAGCCCTTGCGCGGTCGGTGCGAGACGTTCTTTCGCAGCGATGGCTTCTCACTGAGAAGACCCATGAACAACAAAATCCTAAACGACTCTACTACCTCTCGATGGAATTCCTCATCGGCCGCTCACTTGCAAACAATGTTACGAACCTTCTGCTCGCTCCGCTCACAGACCAGTTCATCGAGGACAAGAAACTCAATCTCCTCGAGATTTTGGAGCAGGAGCCGGATGCGGGATTGGGCAACGGTGGTCTTGGACGTTTGGCCGCCTGCTTCATTGAATCCGCCGCAACCATGCAACTCCCGGCCATAGGTTATGGACTCCGATACGAATACGGCATCTTCAAACAATCCATTCAGAACGGATGGCAACAGGAAACACCGGACAACTGGCTCCGTTCTCCGGACCCGTGGGAGATTGCTCGCCCGAACGAAAAGGTGGAAGTCAGCGTGGGCTGCTCGTTCGAGCTCAGCGGAGGCACCCTGCGCCCGGTACCGGGGCGCCCAACGACTCTGATCGGCATCCCATTTGACCGTCCCGTGATCGGGTACGGTGGTTCCACGATCAACACGCTTCGACTCTGGGCGGCGGCAGCGCCCGACTACTTCAAGTTTGAAGAGTTCTCGCACGGCGATTTCGTGGAAGCATTTACTCAGACCCTTGGGGCCGAAACCCTGACCCGCGTCCTTTATCCCGATGATTCAAGAGTGATGGGGCAAGGGCTACGCCTGCTGCAGGAGTTCTTCCTTGTTGCCTGCTCGCTGGCGGATGCAGTGCGGCGCTTCCAACGGACCAACTCGGATTGGCGCTTGTTTGCAGAGAAAGTGGCGGTTCAAATGAACGATACCCACCCCTCTCTGGCAGTACCGGAACTGATGCGAATCCTGGTTGATCAGGTGCACCTTGAATGGGACGAAGCCTGGCATATCACACAAAACACGCTGGCGTACACGAATCACACCTTATTGCCCGAAGCGCTTGAAAAATGGCCGGTGGCGTGGTTTGAAGACATGCTGCCGCGGCAGCTCGAGATCATCTATGAGATCAATCGCCGCTTTCTGGGCGATGTTCGCGGGCGGTTCCCAGGCGATACAAATCGGATTGAGCGCGTGAGCATTGTCGAGGATGGCCCCGACAAGAAGGTTCGCATGGCCAATCTGGCGGTCGTAGGTTCTCACAGCACCAACGGGGTCGCAGAGATTCACTCCAAGCTGTTGCGCGAAACGACACTGAAAGACCTCGCAGAGATCTTTCCGCAACGTTTCAACAACAAGACGAATGGAGTCACGCCCCGGCGCTGGCTGCAATTATGCAATCCTGCGCTTTCTGGACTCATCACTGACGCCATCGGAGATGGCTGGATCAGTGACTTAAGCGAACTAAGCCAGCTCAAAGCATTCACCCAAGACAATGGCTTCCGTGATGACTTCCGCAAGGCCAAGCGAAATGCCAAGCGACAATTTTGCGATTGGCTCCGCTGGTCGACAGGACAGACCCTTGATGCGGAATCGATTTTCGATTGCCAGGTCAAACGCATCCACGAGTACAAACGTCAGTTCCTGAATGCACTGCGGATCGTCGTGCTCTACAACCGGCTGCGGCAGGATCCTGGGCTGAACATGCATCCGAGGACGTTTCTTTTCGCTGGCAAGGCCGCGCCTGCATATCGGCTCGCCAAGGTGATTACCAAATTCATTAACAATCTGGCAGCGACCATCGACCAAGATCCCGCAGTACGTGGGCGGCTTAAGGTGGTATTCCTGCCCGATTATTGCGTGTCACTTGCGGAGCACCTGATCCCTGCCAGCGACGTCTCCAACCAGATTTCGACGGCAGGCTACGAGGCCAGCGGCACAAGCAACATGAAATTTATGATGAACGGCGCATTGACGATCGGGACACGCGACGGCGCGACGATTGAGATGGCAGCGGAGGCGGGCGAGGAGAACTTCTTCCTTTTCGGCTTGACGGCGCAGCAAGTGATTGACAGTCGGGGATGGTACAACCCGCGCTGGCACTACGAACACGAGGCCGAGACCCGCCAAGCCCTGGATTTGATTTTCTCGGATTATTTCAGCCGCTATGAGCCCGGTGTCTTCGAGCCTTTGCGCGACATGTTGCTGACGCACGGCGACCATTACATGCACTTGGCAGACCTGAAGTCGTATCTCGAGACAGACGAGCGGCTATGCGCGCTATATGCCGATCCCGACGAGTGGGCGCGCAAGGCGATCTTGAATGTGGCAGGTTCCGGGAAGTTCTCCAGCGACCGCACCATTGCGGAATATGCAGCCGAAATCTGGAACGTGAAACCATGTCCAATACCGGAGACAACCTAAAAGTAGACCCGTGATAAGTCAAAGGCCTGTTGTCGGAGTCGGTCGATTTGCTGCCGTCGAGTGTGACCACCGCACCGAGCGGCACGGTCTGCGCGGGACCGGTTTTAGCACGTGTTCGACGGGCCGACTGGGAGCTCGTCGCCGGCAGCGCTGGAACAGAAGGTTCAGTCGGCTATCTCCTAGCCCCTAGCGAAGCCCGTTGCCATGCAAAACTGAAAGCGGAAATTTATTGATCTAAGTGCCGCCTGCCGCGTCCAATGGGTATGGTCAGCATGGGGTCTTGGTCGTTCCGTAGGAAGAGAACCATGCCGCGTGTCCGAATGGGAAGAAGCATTGCACTTATTGGTTTAGTCTCCGCGTTCCTGCTGCTCTGCTCCGCCCAGCCTTTTGAGCCGGCGCCGAAACTGTATCGCGCCAAGCCGGAGGACGTGCCGCCGTGGGCGGAGCAGGGAAATTTTCGTTTCATCCGGATCGACGGCGGACAAATCGAGAGCTGGAAGGCCGAGCGGACCTGGTGGGGCAACAAGTTCAGCGCCGAAGAGAAAGACGTGCTGACCCACATCTATGACCGCGATTTCGAGAGAATGCTCGGCTTATTGAAGCAGGCAGAGTTCAACTGGATCTGGGTCACCTGGAGCAACGGCTGGTCGCTTAAGGACGAGGGCGAGAACCGGGAGAACCTGAAAAAAGTAATCGCCCGCTGCCATGAGAACGGCATCCACGTGTCGGCTTACCTGTCGGCTTCCAACATGTTCTGGAAGAGCGCCTACCGCGACGACCCGGAAACGAAGAAATACGGCCTGTGGAAGCACGGCATCCCCATGTTTTACGCCGGCCCGACCAAGACCGACCTGCAAATCTCATGGAAGCGCCGGCTCGCCGACGCGCGCGAGCCCGGCTGGCGGTCCTATCTCTTGAAGAAGGCGGAGCTGGCGGTGGACGCGGGCGTGGACGCGATCGCATGGGACAACATGATCGGTCATAACAGCGGCTTGGCCCAGTTGCTCGATGACACCCAGCGGATGGCGGAGCGGAAAGCGCGGGAGACCGGCCGGCCCAAGGTCATGGTTTATGCGAATATCCATATCTCGCCGGACCGGTTCGGCATGAACGACATTAACGAGGCGATCTGGGAAGAGGACGGCAAAGACACTCCGGGGGTGTGGAACGGTCATTGGCAGGTGGCCAACGCGCGCAAGATCAAATTCCTTAGCGGCGAGAAGCAGCTTTGGCAGCCTCTGAAGTATGAGAACGACCTTTACCACTGCGGCCCGCGCGAGCGCTGCATCTCCAGCCCGGCCGAGCAGAAGCTTTCCATCGCCGAGGCGTATGCGTTCGGCGCGGCCACCTCGCGCAACATTGAGGGCCGATTCCTCTATGGGCTGATCAAGGGCGAGCCGGAAGCCCAGAAGGCCTGGGCGGCCATCACTCAATACAACCATTTCCTGGTCGAGCATCAGGAGCTGTATCACCAGGCGGAGCCGGCGGCGCGCATCGCCTTAATCTCTACTGAGCCGCACAACCCGCTGCCCGACGAATTCCTCAAGCAGAGCGTCTTCTTCGAGACCAAAGTGCTCGCGCACCTGGACAAGGGAGTACCCCTGGACCGGTTCAAGGTGCTGGTCATGCCGGCTGACCTGCCCAAGCTCAGCGCCGACCAAAAGGCCCGGTTGGATGCGTTCACCGCTGGCGGGGGTGTCATCATCAGGGCCGGAAAGTCTAAGGCGGGAATCGGGGCGCGTGCCGAAGCTGCGGCCGGAGCGCCTCGCCTCAGCCTGGAGCCGCGCGGTTACGTACTGGGCCAGTTGACTCGGAAACCCGACGGTCGAACTCTTATTCTTCACTTGCTCAACTACGATCATCTGGTTCCGGCAGAAAACGTGAAAGTCCGGCTGGACCTGAGCGGGCTGGTCCAGGACCTGAGCCGCTGGGAGATCAAAGTCCTCTCGCCGGACGCGGCGGACCCTGAGTTCGCTGGCCTCGCTCTGCACGGGAGCGTCGGCGAGTTCACCCTGCGCCGGATCGAGCACTATACCGCGGTGACTCTCTCGGCAAGGCCGGCCCCGTAGTTTGAAAGTGGTATTTTCACGATGCCCTCGGAAGGCGAGGGTTCGATTCTCCCTCCCGGCACCATCCTAGAGACTGAGTAAGGCAGAGCTGTAACGACAGGGGGACGATGAAGGAACCAGATCGGAAGATGCAGGCTTGGCTCAATTAGCGAAGGCCGCCGGAAGGTATCTCACACACCCAGGAAGAAACTGCCCGCCACGCGCCGAGATGAGTCCCGGCACCGTCCAGCTTCCGTTCCGGATCAGACGAGTCTATAATCCGAAATAGACGCAACATTAATCCGAATTAGACGGAGCCTCCACCCGGCATGGACGACACTGAGCACGTGCTCTTTCCTCGCTTTTCTGCTGAACTGGTGACCACCGCGCTCAAGGACACTCCGGTTGTCATGGTTACGGGCCCGCGGCAGTGTGGCAAGACCACACTGGTCCGTGATTTGCTCGCGGGCAATCGCGAATTCATCACCATGGACGACGACACGCTGCTGGCTGCGGCACGCAGCGATCCAACTGGGTTGGTGCGCGCTCTCGATCGGACTACCATTGACGAAGTGCAGCGAGTGCCCGACCTCCTCCGGGCCATCAAGAAGTCAGTGGATGATGATCGCCGCGCCGGCCGGTTTCTGTTGACGGGCTCAGCCAATATTCTCACTCTGCCTCAAGTCTCGGAGAGTCTAGCTGGCCGCATGGAGATCGTGAGTCTCCTGCCTCTCTCGCGGGCTGAAATTCGAGGTAAGAAGCCGCATTTCCTAAGAGCCGCGTTCGATAGCAAATCCGGCAAACCCGCGGAGTTGATGATCGGCGAGGATCTGATACAAGCCGTGCTGACCGGCGGCTACCCCGAAATGCTGCGGCGCGGAGATCCAAAGCGACGCCAGGCATGGGCACGCGATTACATAAGAGCCATCGTGCAGCGGGATGTGCGCGAAGTTGCCGAGGTGGAAAAGCTTGACCAAATGCCGCGGCTGCTGCAGGTTCTCGCACACCACTCTGGCCGGCTCACCAATTTTACGCAGATGGGCGGCCAAGTTGGGTTTGACGACAAGACCACCCGGAAGTATGTCGCCATCTTGGCGCAGTTGTTTCTGGTTCGTCGGGTGGAACCTTGGTTTCGGAACCAGTTGAAGCGTTTGGTAAAGACGCCCAAGTTGCATTTCCTTGACTCTGGCCTGCTCGGCGCACTCTTGGGGGCCACAGCGGAGCGGATTGCGAAAGACCGTTCGATCTTCGGACCGCTGCTGGAGACATTTGTTTTCTCTGAAGTGTTGAAACAGGCGTCTTGGTTTGGTGAGAGCTGCGCTTTGTATCACTACCGGGACAAAGACCAGGACGAGGTTGACCTTGTGATTGAAACTGGGAGTGGTGCGTTGGTCGGTATCGAAGTCAAGGCCGGTGCTACCGTGAATACGGGTGACTTCAAGGGTCTCCGGAAGTTGGCGGACGCCTGCGGCGATAACTTCAAACTGGGAGTGGTGCTCTACGATGGTGGGAGAACCGTCCCCTTCGGCGACCATCTTCTTGCCGCGCCAATTTCTTGTTTGTGGGGTTGACTAAATCTTCCCCTTCGGGTGTGATCCGGCGCTCATTTCGCCTGCACCGCACTACGGATTACGCTACGGTTTTGCTCCCGCTACCGGGGACTTTCAACGACTTAGAGGTCGTCCGCCTCTTGTAAGTCCTTCAAAGTCGTGTATGGGCCGTTCTTTCACGGTGGTAAACACAATCATCCACTCCCACAGCAGGAGGGAGCATCAGCGGTCGATGCTGCACGGGAGAGAATAGCCACCCTGGAGCGTTGGGTTGCGGAGGTCGGTGATACGTCCAGTCTGCCTTTGTCCGCGGAGTCGCTGCGATGAGCAATTCGCCCTACGTCAATCGCGGATGATCAAAATCTGGGTACAATTGGGTACAATAAGGGGACGATAAGAGATGCCATACGGTACTTTCTCGCACCACACGATGTCCGCCGACACCGTTTGATATCAATCAGTTACATCTCGTTGCTGCCCTGTCACGGCAGAGGTCGCGAGTTCGAGTCTCGTCGTCCCCGCCATTCCAGTTAACTTTTTCACGAGAATCCGCTGGAGTTGTGTGTTGCATAACTAAGGTACACGCCAACGAGCGTCCTTCCGCTGTTGAGAGTGGAAACGCCTCTGCCGAACCAAAGTAGCTCGGGGTGTGGCCGCGATGCCAGAGGCCGCCAGCGCACTTCAATTCCCACTCAGCAGGCTATGTGTCACTGGCAGCAGTGCGCTTTATCACTGACTCTGTGAAGCGGACGGAATAGGTTCCATACTGGGTAGGTGTGATTGGCGCCACAGGTCAAAGCATAGACTCAAGCACCCCGCCGCCCAGTTGCGACGGCTTGCAGGCCGCAACGGAGATCCGGCCGTAGCAGCCGTAGTGGTCCGGCTTTTTGGTCCAAGCTGGCGATTCAGAAGCTAAGGAGGCCGCCTTGAAGATCCTCAAGCTCCGCAAGGAGAAGCTTGATCTTTTCGCATCGGTCGTCCAGCAGTTCGGCGAGTTGCATGCGCCAGTTAAACAGGACGGCAAGTTTGTTTTCAAACGACTGACTCGATGGTCGGAGGCACGGTTGGAGTACGACCGGACCATCCTGCCACCCAAGAAGTATTTCCTTCCCCCGAGGGAAACTCTGTTTTGCTACCACCCAGGAGCGGGCTTCGAGCCCTGCACGGACGGACTGGATCAACGCATCATACTGTTCGGCGTCCATGCCTGCGACGTGTACGCGCTCAACATTCTGGACCGGGTGTTCGCGGGAAAGTACGACGACCCGTACTATCAGACGCGGCGGAAAAACATCGCCATCATCGGAGTCGACTGTAAACCCGACAAGCATTGCTTCTGCCGCTCCATGCGGGCAGACTTTGTGGAACACGGCTTCGATCTCTTTTTCTACGATACCGGCGACTATTACCAGGTGCTGGTGGGTACTGCGCTTGGTGACGACATGGTGCTTGCCAGCGGCAACGTTTTCCAAGCAACGGATGCGGCAGACATCGAGGACTACAAGCGGCGCTCCGCCAACAAGCGCAGCGCCTTCCAACTGGATGCTGAGATCCGCGACCTCCCCGAGATCTTCGAGATGGAATACCAGAGCGAGATCTGGCAGGAGTTGGGCGACAAGTGCCTGTCGTGCGGCGGTTGCAGCATGGTCTGTCCTACCTGCTACTGCTACGATGTAGCCGACAGTGTGGAATTAGGGTCGCGCGCCGGCAGCCGGACGCGCTCCTGGGATTCATGCCTGTTCGCCAACCACGCGCTGGTGGGGAGCGGAGAGAACTTCCGCGGCCCGCGCGCCAGCCGCATCAAGTTTCGCTTCTATCACAAACAGCGTGGCTTCGTCGCTGAATACGGGCGGCCGAGTTGCGTCGGCTGCGGACGTTGCATCAGTGCCTGTCCGGTGAACATTGATGTTGTGCATGTCATCGACCGGCTACGGGAGGTTCAAGATGTTGCTAGCCGATGAAGTGGTGACTCATCGTCCCGTCCTGCGCGATAACCCGTACCTGCCGCACATGGCGCGGATCGTGCGCATTCATCAGATGGTAGAGGGCAACTACCTGTTTACTATGCGCTTCCTGGACGAGCGCATGGTCCGCAACTTCCGGCACCAGCCGGGCCAGTTCGTCATGTTGAGTGTTCCCGGGGTAGGCGAGATGCCGATCTCAATTTCGTCTTCTCCCTCACGTCCGGAAGTCCTCGAACTGTGCGTGCGGCGCGTCGGCCGGGTGACCAGTGCACTTTACCGGCTGCATACGAACGACCTGGTGGGAATACGCGGCCCTTACGGCAACGGCTATCCAATAGGCGTGATGAAACACAATGACCTGCTGGTGGTGGCCGGCGGCCTGGGGATGGCCCCGTTGCGCTCGTTGGTGTGGTACGCCCTTGATCACCGGGACGAGTTCAACAGCATCACTTTGATGTATGGCAGCAAGCGGCCGGAAGACATGTTATTTCGTGAGGAGCTCCAGGGCTTGGTAGGCCGCGCGGACATGAACTGCCTCCTGACGGTGGACGCGGACCCCTCGGGAACCTGGAAATACTATGTGGGCCTGCTTCCCACCTTATTTGACCACGCCCAGGTCGACCCGCTTCGAACCTACGCGGCGGTTTGCGGGCCGCCCGTGGTCTATAAGTTCGTTCTGCGGAAGTTGCTGGAACTGGGCTTTCCTAAGAACCGCATTCTGATGTCGCTCGAACGGCGCATGAAGTGCGGGGTGGGCAAGTGCGGCCATTGCAGCATCGGCTACAAGTACACATGCTTGCAGGGACCGATCTTTACGTATTGGGATGCAATCAATTTGCCGGAGATGATCTGATGAGCAAGCCTACGGTGGGAATCTTCGGACTCACGGGCTGTGCAGGAGACCAACTCGTGATCTTGAATTGTGAAGATCAGCTGCTGGATCTGGTCTCGCTGATCGATATTCGGGACTTCCTGATGGCGTCTTCGGAGAATGATGACGCCTGTCCCATCGACGTCGCCCTGGTCGAAGGCGCGGTTTTGAGTAACAAAGATGCCGAGAAGCTGCGGGCAATTCGGAATCGATCGAAGGTCCTGGTGGCGCTTGGCACTTGTGCCGTGTGGGGCGGAGTGGCGGCGATGGATCGCGGCGCCGATCGCCGGAAACTGCTGCAGGAAGTGTACGGCGAAATGGGCCTGGGTTACGATTCCGTGCCGGCGCAGGCGCTGCACGAGGTCGTAAAGGTGGACCTCAACATTACTGGCTGCCCGATCGAAAAGGACCATTTTCTCGCGGCAATCGGCAATTTGCTGAACGGAGATGCGCCGATCTATCCCGAGTATGCCGTTTGCACCGAGTGCCGCATGCTGGAGAACAACTGCCTTCTCATCGAGCACGGCCAAGTGTGTTGCGGTCCAGTCACCGTCGCCGGCTGCAAAGCGCGATGTCCGAACTTGCGGGTTGCGTGTGTGGGTTGCCGCGGTCCGGTGAGTGATCCCAATCCATCAGCCTTGCTCACGGCGTTCGAGGAGAAAGGTTTTGACCGAAACACTCTCGCCACCAGGCTGCGGACGTTCGCACCCCAGGGAGGTCCACAATGAAGACCGTTGTCATTGAGCACCTGGCCCGGGTCGAAGGCCATGGCGGCATCGCCGTCGAACTGGACGGCGACAAGGTCGGCAAGGTGCATTTCGATGTGTTTGAAGGCGCGCGGCTGCTGGAGTCACTGGTTCGCGGGAAGCGATACGACGAGGTGTCGCCGATTCTTTCCCGCATTTGCTCCATCTGTTCCGCGGCGCATTCCCTGACCTCCTTGAAGGCCTCGGAGAACGCGTTTGGGGTGCAAGTAAGCCCGCAGACGCTGTTGCTTCGCGAGCTGCTGTACCAAGGCGAGAACATTCAAAGCCATGCGCTGCACCTTTTTCTCCTGGCAGCGCCGGACTACCTGGATTTTCCGAGTGCGATTGCTCTTGCGGCAGAGAAACCGGACGCGGTGTTGCTCGGGCTACGGCTCAAGAAACTAGGCAATCTGATCCAGGAAACCATCGGCGGACGGGCGGTCCATCCAGTCAATGTCGTACCGGGAGGGTTCGGCACGGTTCCGACGGTCGACCAGTTGATTGAATTGCGCGACGGGCTGATGGAAGGCATTAAGGACTCTGAGGCAGTGATCGAAATCATGGCGTCTCTGCCACCAGCCGACTTCTGCCAGTGCGACACCGCCTACGCCGCTCTGCGTTCGCCAAACCGCGACAGCTACTACGCCGGGGACGAAGTAGTGTTGGCCGACAATGGAAACCGGACCGTGGTGCCCGCTGCGGAGTACAGAACGCTGGCCAATGAGCAATCTGTGCTGCACTCACACGCCAAACACAGCAGCTTTCGCGGCAAACCGTTTATGGTCGGCTCGCTGGCCCGTCTGACCGTCAACCCGCAGCGGTTGACCGGAAGGCTGGCAGTGGCGATGGAGCGCCTCAACCTGCGACTGCCGGCTCGCAACCCCATGGACAACAACAAGGCTCAAGCCGTCGAGTTGGTCAGTGATATAGAACGGGCATTGGACATTATCGAGTGTCTGCTGCGGGATGGGGTCAAAGACGAGCGGCCGGCAGAGGTGCGGGTTCGTGCGGGGAGCGGCACCGCGGTCACGGAGGCTCCGCGCGGGCTGCTGATCCACAGCTACAGCTATGACGCAGAAGGCAGGATCACTGCTGCCGATGTGATTACTCCGACTGCCCTGAACGCAGCCACCATGGAACTGCACTTCCGGCGTGTGGTGGAACAATGTGCGGAACGGGAGGAAGCTGTGATCGCAAAGCGCCTGCAAATGGTGGCACGCGCTTACGATCCATGCATTTCCTGCTCCGTGCACCTGGTGCGTAGACAATGAAGCCACTGCTTGCAATCGGTCTCGGCAATCCGCTGATGGGCGACGATGGCGTCGGCTGCATGGTAGCGGAGCAACTGGCGAACGACCCGAGATTGCCTGAATCAGTGGAAGTCATCTGCGGCGGCTCGGATCTGCTTCGGTATTGCAGGCAGATGGAGGGTCGCAGCCGCGTAGTTGTCATTGACGCCCTAGAAGGCGACACAAAGCCGGGAATCGTTTTGACATTTGAAGGGGCTTGCTCCGGGCTTAACGAGCGTCAGGACCATGTTCATCAGCTTTCTGCTGTTCAAGCAATCAAACTTCTCGGACTGATCAACTCTATTCCTTGCACGTTGCTTGGTATTTCAGTTTCATCCGTCGCGATTGGAAGCGGTCTTTCGCCGGCGGTGAGCGCCCGGATGCCGGCGATCCTGGACTGCGTTCTTCAGGAACTGGGCCGTCGGCTGCCGGACAACAGGGGGCGACCATGACTCGGAACATCGTTATTGTCATCTTGCTGTTGGTTTTGGTGGGCTGGGGCCTCTGGCGAGCAGCGCGCGCTTACATGAGATTCCGTGGCAAGCGGATTGTCAGCTGTCCGGAAAACGAGCAACCGGCTGCGGTTGAGCTGGCAGCCTTGCGCATGGCTATTGCGGCCCCATTGCGGGAACCGGGCCTGCGCCTTCGGGAGTGTTCGCGATGGCGTGAGATGGAGCCTTGCAACCAGGCGTGCCTCGCGAAAATTGCGGAATCACCCGAAGAATATCTGGTGCTTACGATCCTCTCGAAATGGTATGCAGACAAAACCTGCACTTGCTGCGGGAACCCAGTAGGGCAAATCAGCCGGTGGCGGCACAAGCCCTGCCTGATGAGCCCCAATATGCAAATCTTCGAATGGAAGGACATTCCCAGCGAAAACATCCCGCTGGTGCTGGGGACTCACGCGCCCGTTTGCTGGAGGTGTCTGGTTGCTGAGACGCACATCTGCTGATCCGGCGGTGTCCGGTTGCATCGTCCGGCGCATCAGATTTCCCAGGCCGCATTTCTTCGACCCCGGAGAATGGCGGCCTATGAACGTGCTGGGGCACGCCCCGCACCATGAAATGCGGGCGCGGAGCCGCCTGGCAGAAATGGAGGCTTAAATGTCCGCAAAAGTGCTGGTGATCGACGACGATTCCGATTTTCGAGCAGCGGTAAAATCGCTGCTGGAAAGTCATGGTTACGGCGTGCGGGAAGCGTCGTCCGGACACGAAGGTTTGCAGATGGTGGTCGAACACAAGCCCGACGTGATCCTCGTCGATATCATGATGGAGTCCACCGTGGAAGGGTATGGCGTCACGCATTCTCTCAAATATGGAGACGAATTCGCGGAGTTTCGCAACGTCCCGGTCATCATGATCTCTTCGATCGAGGAAACGCCGGATGAGCGCTTTCCCATGTCCTCTGAGGTCGACATGATCCGGCCGGATGGGTATCTCACCAAGCCGCTCGACATTGAGCAACTGCTGCGGCTTCTGGAAAAAGCGGTCGGGACAGCAAAGCGCACCGTGGCTTGACCGTCCGCCATCTCGTAGCGAGGAAATGGAGCAAAGACTAACGATGAGCGAGCCCGCTGCACCGGAAATGGTCGTGGTGATCGACGACGACTATACGATGCGGCTATCGTGCGGGAAGATCGTGACGAAAATGGGGCTGCACGCTGAGGTTTTTGAGGACGGCGCCCGCGGACTTGATGGCATCGCCACGGCGAAACCGGCGATGGTCATCGTGGATCTGAAAATGCCGGGCATCAGCGGGATGGAGGTGATTTCCCGCGTCCATGAGATCGACCCCCAAATTGTCATCGTGGTGATTACGGGATATGCGACCATCGACACCGCCGTGGAGGCGGTCAGACGCGGAGCCTACGATTTTCTGCCCAAGCCATTTTCGCCCGACGAACTGCGATTGATCGTGAATCGCGGACTGGAGCGCCGCCGGCTTGCCTTGCAATCACAGCACCACGAAGTTGAGCAGACGATGCTCAAGCGGCGCTTCGTGACTTTTATCTCCCATCAACTTCGAACCCCGCTGGTTGCCATCCAGCAGTATCTGGACGTGCTGAAGCACCTTGACCAGGAAGACGATGTGCCTCGGTTCCGGCGGCGGGAGTGGCTTGATCGTTGCCTCACCCGGATCGAAGAGCTGCAGAATCTGATTACCGACTGGCTGACCCTGGCGCAGGTGGAAGGCGGAACCCTGTCCAAGGAAAGGGTCAAGGTCGATCTCAGTTGCGTGATTTCTGAGATTCTGAAGACCTATGAGCAGACGGCAGCGGAGAATAACGTCTCCCTCGAGGCTCATCTCTCGGACTGTTCATTGTTGGTGTGGGGCGACCGTAACTGCCTGAGCGTCCTGTTTGACAACCTGATCACGAACGCCATCAAGTACAACAAGCCGGGTGGGAGGGTGACGGTTTCCGGAAGCCAGTCACTTGGAGAGGTGGTCATTGCGGTTGCCGACAGCGGCGTCGGGATTCCAGAAAAATATCGCCCGTTCCTTTTCGAGGAATTCTTCCGCGTGAAGGACGAATCGGCGAAGAAAACTGCGGGAACGGGCTTGGGGTTGCACATTTCCAAAAAAATCGTTTCTGAAATGGGTGGAACCATAGATGTCCAAAGCGAGGCCGGCGTGGGTTCCACCTTCTGCGTGCGTTTGCCGGCCTGGCGTGAACCTGAAGGAGCGATCGGAGAGCAAGACAATGCGGGACGAGAAGCGAATATTGATTGTTGACGACGACAACGACTTTTCCGAAGCAGTATCGTGTTTTCTGGAGTTGAACGGTTTCAGAGTCTTCCGGGCACACGACGGAGCGACGGGCATCAAGCTGGCGAAAATGAAACGGCCGGACCTCATTCTCATGGACATCATGATGAACGAGCGAACGGAGGGGTTCTTCGTTATCCACGAAATTCGCCACGATCCGGCTTTGAAGGACGTGCCGATTTTTGTTCTCAGCTCGTTTTGTACGCGGCTTCCCGACTTCGAGATTCCCTCGAGCGGCGGCTGGCTGGCGCACGACATGTTCTTCGCCAAGCCTGTGGACACGGTTCAGCTGCTGGAAAAGATCCGGGAACGAATTGGCGTGCCTGCATGAAGGTGCGCAAGAACGATGCGCCTCGACTCCCCACGGCTGTCGCTCAAGGCAAGGCTGATCTGGAGCTACCTGATCATCCTGGGAGCCGGAGGACTGGCCACCTCGATGGTCGGCTCTTGGATCGTGAGTTCCACCATCATGATGCAGGCCCGCCGGGCGGTCGATCATGATTTTGCTACCGCGAAGACCGTCTACGAAGAGCAGTTGCAGGCCCTGAAACTGTCAGTAGAATTTGCCGGCGCCGGTCCCGCGGTTCAGCAATATCTGACAGGCGATAACGCTAGCGCTCTCCCAACCTATCTGGAGCGGATCCGCCAGGATGCCGGCTTCGATTTCCTCAGTCTTACGGACAAGAATGGGCGCGTTGTGTTCCGGACCTCAGGAGCTGTCCGCGCACAGGATGATGTTTCCAGCGTGAGCGTCGTCCGGGCAGCTCTCTCCGGTAAAGTCGCCGCTGCGACCGAGGTTGTGCCGGCTGGGCTGGTAGGCAGTGGAGGCCCGGGCTTACGCACCCGGGTCCACATCGATGCCGATGCAGGCGACCAGGGACCGGGCATGGCGTTGGTGGTGGCCGCGCCCGTGGGGCCATCTTCCGAACCAGCGGGGGCCCTTTGTGGCGGCATTCTTCTGAACGGCAACTTCGGGATCGTGGATCGGGTGTGGGATCTCCTATTCCGCGGCGAGCGGTTCAAGGATGTGGATATAGGTGCGGTCACAATATTCGAGAAAGACGTTCGCATCTCAACCAGTGTCAGAACGACGTCCAACGAACGCGCGGTCGGTACACGGGCACCCCAGGAGGTTAGCGACGCCGTTCTGAAACGCGGTCGGCTCTGGAGAGGCCGGGCTTTTATAGTGAAAGACTGGTACATCAGCGAATACGCTCCCATTCGCAACTATGACGGAGATGTAATCGGAATGCTCTCCGTCGGCGTGCTCGAGGATACCTACACCACCATCCGTAACCGAGTGGTCCTGTCTTTTTTCGGTATTGCCACAGCAGGCTTCCTGCTGATTCTGGGCATCACCTACTACATGATTCGCAACATCACCCGTCCGATTGGTGAAATGGTGGCTGCCACGCGCAATATCATCGCCGGACGTTTTGACCAGGAAGTCCGGTCCAATGCACAAGGTGAGATCGCACTGCTGGCGGAATCCTTCAATGCCATGCTCAAGAGCCTTCGCCAGATGAAGGATGACCTGGAGGAATGGGGTCGAACTCTCGAGGAAAAGGTGAAGCAGCGAACCGAAGAGCTGGTTGCCATGCAGGCTCGGGTGGCGCAATCGGAGAGGCTGGCGTCACTTGGCATGCTGGCGGCCGGGGTCGCGCACGAAGTCAACAATCCCCTCGGCGGTATCTTGGCGCTCACCGGCCTGACTGTCGAAGACATGGACAAGGACGACCCGAAACGAGAGAACCTGGAAGAAGTGATTCGCCAGACCGAGCGATGCCGCGACATCGTCAAAGGGCTGCTCGAATTCTCCCGGCAAACCAAAGGCAATACGGAGGCAGTCGACCTGAACAAGGTTCTTGAGGACACGCTGTCGCTGATTGGGAAACAGGCACTTTTCTTCAACATCAACGTGGACTGCCAGTTCGAACCGGAGCTGCCTTCTGTGGTCGCCGACAGGTCGCAATTCCAGCAGGTATTCATCAATATCCTCATGAACGCGGTACAGGCGATGAACGAACGCGGGACCATCACCATCAAGACCCGTTACAAAAGTGCCGACAGTTCGGTTGAGGTAGCAATCTCCGATACCGGCCAAGGCATACCTGCGGAGGACGTCGGCCGGATTTTCGATCCCTTCTTTACCACCAAAGCGGGCGGCCATGGCACTGGACTGGGCTTGTCGATCGCTTATGGAATCGTGACCACGCACGGCGGACACATTTCTGTTCAGAGCAAGGTCGGCAAGGGAAGCACGTTCACCATCGCCATTCCGGCTGGAGTCCCAGTCAAGTCGGAGCAGTAGCTTTCATCCACGATTGACTGCCGTAGCAGTGACCGATACTCAGTGGAACTGCAGGATCAGGATTGCTCTAAGCGGACGCGGGCCCTTTTGTGTCTGCCGCAGCCGTTCCATCATTCATCAGGTTTCGCACCATACCTATCAGGCCCGGGATGGCCGCCTGCACTGCGGGATGCACCTCTCCGCCAAGGGTAAGACAGTCAGCCGCTTCGACGGCCAGGAAGACCACTTCTCCCGCTACCGGGAGACCCAACTCCCGCGCCAGCGCCAGAGTCTCATTCAGCCCAATATAGTGCGGTGATCCTCCCGGAATCACTTGCAGTTCATGATCGTGGAATGCGTAGATTGTTCCCGGCGGTGCACTCCCGGTCACCACGGTGTCCACCACCACAACCCGCCGGGTGTTCAAGACGTAATCCAGTAAATGGAATCCAGTTTCTGCTGTGCTGATGACTTCCACATTGGGCGGAGCCAGTTGCCGAATTTGCTCGGCAACGATGCTGCCGAGAGAGTCGTCGGCCAATAAATCATTGCCCAGACACAAGATTCGCATCGTGACTGGCTGCGTTCCGGCGGCAGACGATTGCGGGTTGCTGCCCGTCCCGCTACTCACGATGCACACTTCCGTTGAAGTCGCGACGCAGCGTCGCCAGTGTGTCGCCGTTGTGGCCACGGACTCGGACCAGCAGCGGCATGCTTCCCGGCAACGAGTGCGTAGCGCACCCGTGGCAGGGATCGTAAGCGCGAAAAGCCATCTCCACCTTATTGAGTATACCCTCCGGAATGTTCGGGCCGGAGATCAGCGCCTTGGCCGCTTTCTCCACGCTCATGGCAATGCGCGCGGCGTTGCCCTGGGTGGCCACGATCAGATTCGCTTGCTTGACAATGCCGCGGTCATCCGTCCAGTAATGATGGATTAACGTGCCGCGGGGCGCTTCCACGATCCCGACTCCCTCGGTAGGCGTTTCTTTCGGCAAAGTGCGGACGTTGGCCTCGATGATTTGCGGATCGGCCGCCAGTACCTTCATACGCTCCGCAGCGTAGAGCAACTCCACTACCCTTGCCCAGTGATTGGCCAGTGTGTTGTGCACGGGCTTGCCGCCCAGTGTGGAATAGAACTTGGCATAGGCTTGCTGTGCCAGAGGGGTTGCCATGCCGTCAGCCGCGTTCAGCCGCGCCAGCGGAGCTACGCTATAGATTCCGCTGTCTGCGCCTTCGTTAAAACCCCTCCAGCCCACCGGCTTCAGGTAGCAGAACTTGACGTAGCTCCAAGGCTCGACATGCTCGGCGATGTTGTCAAGATATTTCCGAGGTTTGAACTTCCTCCACTCGGCGCCTTCGGGAGTGACCACGCGGATCGAGCCGTCGTAGAAGTTCACCTGATTGCTGTCGTCCACCATGCCCATGTAATAGGTGCGGTGCGTATATGCGTCGGAGAGGATCAGGCTCACATAGTCTGAGTTCTTGAGCACGACGTCCTCAAAGACTTGCAGCGTGAACCGGGCGAAGTTGACCGCGTCCGCTGCGACTTCCTGAAACTGCTTTTGCATTTCCGGTGTGAGCCGTTTGGCCACGCCGCCGGGCAAGCCGAGAACAGGATGCGCGACTTTGCCGCCTGCCAGCGCAATCAATTCCCGCAAGCGGCGGCGCATGGCGATGACTTTCTTGCCAGTCTCAACACCCACTTTCGCGATCACTCCCAGAACATTGCGTTGCGCAGCCGGGGCTTCCGGGCCAACTACAAAATCAGGCCCGCCGAGGAAATAAAAATGCAGAGCATGATCTTCGACGAAGAATGTGCTGTAGACAAGCTCGCGAATCTTTCTCGCGGCCGGCGGCGGATCGACGTGGTAAAGGTCGTCCAAGGCTTTGGTCGCGGCCATGTGGTGCGCCGTGGGACACACGCCGCAGATACGGGAGGTGATCTGCGGCATCTCCTCGGCCGGACGGCCCTCCACGAACTTCTCAAAACCCCGCAGCTCCGGAACCTGAAAGTACGCCCGCTCAACCTTGCCAGTTTCGTCGAGGAAAATATCGACTTTGCCGTGTCCCTCCAGGCGGGTAATGGGATCAATGGTGATGCGGCGCTGGACATAACCGGCGTTGGCCTTGGCCGCGCCTTCCTGCCATACCTGCTGCAGCGTTGATTCTTTTCCGTCAGGCATGAATCACCTCATTTGAGTTCCGGAGTTGCTCAGGTTGTCCAGTTTCTTTCGCCGTAGCAGCGACGAGGGTAAGCTGTAGCGGTAGAAACTTCCCACGGGATCAGGGATGGTAGCCAGAGCCGCATCGATTTCGGCCTCGTCCTTGCTTTCCACGAGCGAAGCGAGAGAGGAAAGGATTTTCGCGCCTTGGTCCTTCACCCGGCTGGTAGGGCCGCAGCATCCCGTGCAGGGCATATTGCCCTGAACGCATGGGGCCTCGCAGCCACCGCGAGTCGCCGGGCCCATGCAAAGCAGGCCTTGCGCCAGAAGACACTTTTCCTCGTCGATCAGCACCTGATGAGGGCGTTTGAAGTGGCTGAGCGACAGATTGTCCGGCTTGCTGTCTTTACGAGGACATTCTTCGCAAAGCGCAGAGTCGGGAGCCAGGACAGCACCTTTCGGCGGCAAATCTCCGCCCAGCAGAGTTTGTAGCGCGGTGCGGAGGATCCTCGGGGTGGGCGGGCATCCGGGGACGTAGTAGTCGACGTCAACCACTTGACTCAATGTGCGGACAGTTTGGTAGAGGCCAGGTAGTTCTACGCTGTGGCCATTGTCTTTGTAGTGCCGCATTGGCAGCACGCCTTCCTCATTTACAGTGCTGGGTGATTCGCGGTAGACGCTCTGCAAAATGCTCTCCCGGTCGAAGAGGTTGGCGAGACCGGGAATCCCGCCGAGATGGGAACACGATCCAAAAGCGAGCAACAGTTTCGACTTGCTGCGCAGCAAGTGTGCCATTTCTGCTTGTTCTGTGGTGCGGATCGCCCCGTTCAAGAACGTTGCCAGAATAGAGCCGTCGGGCATGGCCTCAACGTCTTTGCGCTTGAAGTCGAGTGCGACCGGCCAGAAAACGATATCAACGGCGGCGACCACGTCCAGAACAGCCTCGGCGAGATCTACCACGGTCTCCTCGCATCCTCCGCAGGATGCACACCAGTAGAAGGCGACTTTCGGTTTTTCAGCCATTAGACTGCCACCTCCTCGGCGAAGGTTTCCTCTGCAGGTTTGAGGTGAAGCGGCCCTAAGGCGCGCACCTGTTCGACCATGTCGTTCATCACCCAGCGAAACCGTTCGGCCTCGGACGCGGAGATCCACTCCAGGCGAAGCCGCTGTTCGTCAATGCCCATCTCCACCAGGATGCGTTTGAGCAAGCGATAGCGACGAAGCGCCTTGTAATTGCCCTCCTGATAATGGCAATCCCCGGGATGGCAACCTCCAATCAGCACTCCGTCAGCCCCCCGAGCAAAGGCATTCAGGACAAACTGCGGATCCACGCGACCGGAACACATGACCCGCACCACGCGCACATTCGGGGCATACTTCAGGCGCGAAGTTCCGGCCAAATCAGCCGCCAGATAGGTACACCAGTTGCAAAAGAAGGCGACGATTCTCGGTTCAAACGGTTGCGGTTCCGATGTTGGCGGCGCGGTTTGCGGCGAGTTGAGCATGGTTTCAGGCATAGGCCAGTAGTCCCTCGACTTCCTCGAAAATCTCTTCGTCCTCGAACAGGTTCTGCAGGATCGACCCCGATGGGCAGGAGGCAACGCAAGTCCCACAACCCTTGCACAGCACCTCGTTGATTTCAGCTTTCTTTTTTTCCTCCACAAACGAGATGGCCTTATACGGGCAAAGTGGAATGCAGGTTTTGCAACCGGAGCATTCTTCCAGGACGTGGGCTGTGTGAGGCTCCTGCTCGACATAGCCACAATCGATCAAGGCCATGGCCTCGGCGGCGGCCGCGCCAGCTTGCGCTACCGTATCAGGGATGTCCTTGGGGCCTTGGCAACAACCGGCCAGGAAGATTCCGTCTGTAAACGTGCTCACCGGAGCCAGCTTCGGATGCCGTTGCAGGAAAAAGCCTTCACTGGAGCAACTGAGATGGAAGCGGCGGCGGACGTCCTGCGCATCCGGCTGCGGCTCCAATCCGGTGGAAAGCACAACCATATCGACAGAAACGTTGCGCACCGTGCTCACCAGCGTGTCTTCGGCGCGGACCAGCAGGCGGCTTTGGTCCGACGGATCGGGATAAATGTCGGCCACACGACCGCGGAAGAAGTGCGTACCCTCTTCTGCCACGCGGTTGTAGAATTCCTCGAAGCCTTTTCCCGGGGTGCGCATGTCGATGTAGAAGTTGTACACATCAGCATCGGTTTTTTCCTTGATCAAATGGGCCAACTTCAGCGAGTACATGCAGCAGACGCGTGAGCAGTAGCGATTGGTGTTTTCGTCGCGGCTGCCCACGCAGTGCACGATGCCCACCGCTTTAGGTTTGCGGCCGTCGCGCAGAATGATTTCGCCGCCGGTAGGCCCCGCGGCGTTCACCAGTCGCTCGACTTCCAGTCCCGTATATACGTTGGGGTAGGTTCCGTAGCCGTAGTACGGAACCCGCTTGGCATCGAAGGTAAAGAAACCCGTAGCCAATATGATCGTCCCCACATCGATGGTTTCAGTCTTCTCCTCCTGCTTGAAATCAATAGCGTTGCGGTCAGCGCAAACTTCCACGCACGTCTTCTTGCACTTGCCAGACTTAAACTCGATGCAGGTTTCCCTGTCGATCAGCACGACCTGGGGGACGGCCTGCGGAAATGGAATGTAGATTGGCTTGCGCTTGCCCAAGTACATATTGAATTCGTCAGGCACCTTGGCCTGCTTATAGACACAGGCGTCAATGCACTCCATGCAACCCACGCAGGCATCCTCCAGCACATAACGTGGCTTGCGCTTGACCGTGACCTTGTAGTTCCCCACGTAGCCGTCCACTTGGGAAACTTCGGAGAGCGTCCACAGGGTGATGTTGGGATGCGACTTCACCGCCGTCATTTTGGGGGTAAGGATGCAGGCGGCGCAGTCGAGCGTGGGGAAGGTCTTGTCGAACATCGCCATGTGACCGCCGATAGTGGCGTCGCGCTCAACCAGGTAGACGTGCTTGCCTGCGTTGGCCAACGTAAGCGCAGCATGAATGCCTGCTATGCCTCCACCCACAATCAGCACGTTGGGATCAATCGAAACCCGCTTGCGCTCCAGCGGTCGGTGTAAGAGAACACGGCGCACGGCGGCACGGATGAGGTCCTTCCCTTTCTCCGTGGCTGCCTTCTTGTCGGTGTGTACCCAGGAGGCGTGCTCTCGCAGGTTCACCATGTGGAAGTAGTAAGGGTTCAGTCCACCTTCGGAGGTGGCATTGCGGAAAGTTTTCTCGTGGAGACAAGGAGAGCACGCTGCCACCACAATCCGCGACAGATTCAGTTCACGGATGTCGCGCTTGATCAGCTCCTGCCCCGGCGTCGAGCACGCGTACTTGTAATTGCGCGCGATGGTGACGCCCGGAAGAGTGGCGGCATAATGGGTCAAAGCATCGACATCCACCGTTCCTGCGATATTCGTGCCGCAATGGCAGACGTAAACCCCAACTCCTCCGCTGTGAAGCGTGTCATTGGTTTCCGGCATCGGGAGACGCTCCTGTTTTAGGCGGCGATCGCTTCTGCCGCCAGCTCAGCGATATCTTTGATAAACAACTTGCCTTCCAGGCCGGTGGTCTTCAACGCGTCCTGGAACATGACGTAGTCCTTCGGACAGGCTACGACCAAGTATTGAACTTCATCCAGGCTGGCGGCCTCGCGCACTCGGTTTTCGCTCGGGCGCGACTGCACTTCACCCATTTCCTCCATCCAAATGCGGCCACCGCCTGCACCGCAGCAAAAGCTCTGCCGACGCGAACGTGGCATCTCTTTCAGGTCTACTCCCAGGGCTTTGAGCACCTTCCGTGGAGGATCGTAGATCCCGTTGTAGCGGCCGAGGTAGCAGGGATCGTGGTACGTAACGCGATAGGAAAGCTTGCGTTTCACTTGCAACTGCCCCTGCTCGAGTAGAGTTGCCAGCAGTTCTGTGTAGTGGGAGATGAGGTGCCGGCCATGATTCAGATCCGGGTACTCGTTCTTCAGGGTGTTGTAAACGTGCGGGTCGGTGGTGAACAGATTGTCGAATTGCGCTTGTTGCAGCGTGGCAGTATTCTTCTGCCGCAGCACCTCGAACAGACCCTCTTCGCCGACACGCCGCACGTCGTTGCCGGCGTTGCGCTCGGCTTCATACAGAATGCCGTAATCCACTCCGGCACTGTGCAACGTTCGCGCCAGCGAGCGCGTAATCTCCAAAAGCGAAGGATGATAGCAGGCGTACTCGCCCAGGAACCACAACCACTGCACCTGCTCCTTGCGTGCATCCTTGGGCTTGAAACCCAAGCCTTGAGTCCACACCGCGCGCTTGCGCTCCGACTGCCCGAAAGAATTGCCGTAGCGGGAAAGGTTGGTGAACGCCTCCTGCAGACGGGGCTGAACCTCGCCCTCGGAGACCAGCTTGCGCCGCATCTCGATCACCAAGGGGATGTGCTCATTGAAAACCGGGCAACGCTCCATGCAGGAGCCGCAGCTCGTACAAGCCCAAACGTCCTCTGGACGCACTATGTCGCCAAGGAACTTCCTCCCATTGCCTGCCAGATTCTCTCCCCGGGCCAGCACCAACTCCTTGACATGATGAATGAGCTGCTTTGGCGATAAAGGTTCCCCACTGGCAAAGCTGGGACAGACGCGGTCACAGCGGCCACATTCGGCGCAGGCCAATCCGCTGAAAAGTTCGCGCCAGGTAAACTCCTGCAGCCGGGAAGCCCCTTCCGATGGCGCCGGCATTTTGCTCGGTTCGAGCGACGCAAAGAACACGCCGAATGGCGAAGCCAGCAGATGCAGGTGCTTGGAATATGGCAAATAGGCAAGGAACCCCAGGACGGTGATCATGTGAACCCACCAAGCCCAGAGGCAAAGAATGGACGCCTGCGACCGAGTCACTCCGGCCGAAGCAAAGACTGCACCCACAGCCCTGCCAATAGGTTGCCAGGATTGTCCGCCAGCCGATGCCAGAGCTTTGAACCCAGCACCCGCAAGGGCGGACAAGAGCACTACGGCGATCAGCAGAAGAATGAACGTGGCATCCCAGGATCGTTCCAGGCTCGTAGGCGTGAACAGATAGCGTCGCACGGCTGCCACAGCCAGTGCGATCACGCCTAGTACGCCCAGCGCTTGCACTGCGAATGCCACCCAGCGCACATCGTCGGGATACGGAATCGCCAATGCCGGTACCAAGCCTTTGAGGAGATTCCAGAAAAACGTGGTGGCGTAAGCAACAAACGCCCAGAAGACAATCAGGTGGGCGGCGCCAATTAACGGCTCGTCGAGCAGCCTCCACTGGCCCAGAACATTCTTAACGACTAGGCCAACCCTCTGGCCGACGTGATCCCATCGGTTTTCCGGGCGTGCCTGAGCCAAGACCCGGACATGACGCAGGACGCGGTTTCCGAACACAAGAAACGAGATGAGCGTCAGCACCCAAAGGTGAAAGTATCCCGGCAAACCAAAGATGGGCGATATCGCTGGATCAGGCATGGCTCTTTGCCTCTTTCCGAACGCGCACTGCATCAGTCAGTGCGGGCAAAAGATCCATTACATCGGCGGTCGCACCGTAATGCGCCACATTGAATATAGGCGCTTGCGGGTCTGTGTTTACAGCGATGATGACGTCGCTATTCTTCATGCCTTCCACATGCTCAGGAGCGCCACTGATACCCACGGCCAGATACAGCTTGGGCTTGACTACCACGCCTGATTTGCCAACTTGCCGGGAAAGCGGGAGCCACCCCTGGTCGATGACCGGACGTGATCCGCACACTACGCCGCCCAGTGTTCCCGCCAACTCCTCCGCCACAACCAGGTTTGCCTGGTTCTGCAGACCTCTTCCTACCGACACCAGCACATCTTGCTTGCTGATATCAATGTCGCCAGCGTCAGGTTCGAGGTAACAGTTCAGGCGCACACCACAGGCTTCCAGCACACGAATGGGCACTTCCTGGACCGCAGGCGTCTTTTCAGAGCGTCCCTCATCTGCTGGACGGGCCCCTGGCAGGATGCCGAGAATTGTGAGCGGTTGCGCGGGGTCGGCGACGGCCTCCATTTTGCCACCGTAGACCACAGACCGAGTCTGCAGCCCGCCGTTCACCACCTGCACGTCCTTGCAGGAGTTGATGTACGGCACCTCGAGCTTTGCGGCCAGCAGAGAGCCCAGCTCCAGAGTTATATTGCTGAGGGGAATCAGGAGAGCCCGGGGATTCCTCTCCTGAATCAGGGGCACCAGAGCTTGCGCAAACGTCTCGGGCACAGGAGCAGCGAGCATGACGTCGCTCAGACAGAGAACTGAGCTGGCTTTGCCTAAACTCTGCGCCAAGTGCTTCACTTGATCACCCAGAAGCACTGCCTGGAGGTTGACTCCTAGCCCCATTGCGAGGTCGTTGCCCAACGCCAGAACTTCGTAGGTGATGTCGGAGATCTTCCCTTTCCACTGTTCAGCAAGCACCCATATTTCTCCTGTCATAATTCCCCCTTTTCTATAGCAAGCCGCGCGTGGCCAGGATTTCGCAGAGCTGGCTGGCGATCTGCTCGGCAGAACCTTCCAGCATTTGCGCGTGCTCCGCTGCCTGGGGCTTGGTCATCTCTGCCACCGGGCACAAGCAAAAGCCACCATCGGCCATGGTGGCAGCGGGCACCGATTGGATCGCTTGTGATTTCATGGCCGCTCGTACCTTGGCGACCGGAACGTAGCGCGGCGGTTTTTCTGCCGCCTGGATTCCCAGCACAGCCGGCAGCTTGACTTCGTACTCGCCCCGGACACCGCCGGGAAACTCGCGCAGGACGGTTGCGACTGAAGCGGCCGTATCTACCTTCACTCGCGTAACAATTCCCAGTTCAGGCAGCCGCAGCATGTGAGAAACCAGTGGCGCGGTGAGCCCGTCGAGGTCATCAATCGCCTGCGCTCCGGTGAGGATAAGGTCGGCAGGCAGCAGTCCAGGGATTGTGGAAAGCGCCTGCACCAAGCGGTACGCGCCCTCATACGTGCCAATCATGCCGCCGCCATCGGCAATTTTGAAAGCCTGGTCAGCGCCCTTGGCAAGAGCAGTGAACAGAGCATCATCCACCTCGGGAGCGTCCAGCGCTACCACGGTGACCGTCCCCGAATATTTCTCTTTCAAAAGCAACGCCTCTTCCAACGCGTGATTGTCGGGTTCGTTGGTGATCATGCGCAGAAACTCGGTATTAAGCGACTTGCCATCGGCAGCCACTTCGAGTTCCTCAACCACGTCCGGCACCATCTTCAGCAGCACGATGATTTTCATGGCTTATGCCTCCATGGCATCTGCAAGCAGTTCTACGATGTCGCGAACCACCATCTTCTTTTCGTACCCCATCACTTTCAGGGCGTCTTCGAAGCGGGAAATCTCGTAGGGGCAGGCGACCGCCAGGACGTCAGCCCCGGTGGCTACCGCTTCCTTGATGCGCCGCTCCGAAAGCCTTTCGTAGCCTTTCGTCTTGTAATACGTATCCAGCCACATACCGCCGCCGCCGCCGCCACAGCACATGGTGTTGACGCGGTTATGGATCATCTCAATGAGGTTGCTCCCGGGGATGGCCTGCAGAAGCGCGCGTGGTTCTTCGTATAGGCTGCTATGGCGGCCCAGACAGCAGGAGTCGTGGTACGTCACCTTGTAGTCGGCCTTGCGTTTCAATAATGGCTTCAGACGGTCCAGCCGCTCCGCAAGATAGGGAACCGTATGCGTTAGGTTGTAGTCAAAACGAAGAACCGCGTAACGATAGCGGAAAGCGTCGTAGGCGTGAGGGCAGGAAGTGACAATCAGATTAAACTGATACTTGCCCAGCAGCAGCATGTTGTATTCCTGCAGCGTGCTGTAAAGGCCGCGCTCCCACGACAGGCGGCCGCATTCCCCGGCGCATTTTTCCTCGTTGCCGAGAATGGCGAAGTCAGTCCCCAGCGCATGGAGAATCTTGGCGGTGGCACGGGCACATTGCTGTCCCCGCGGATAGTACGAGTAATAGCATTCGACAAACCAGAGCACGTCCGCAGGGCGGGGGTCTTCAGAAAAAATACGGACCGGCACTCCTGCGGTCTTGACCCACGCGGCACGCTTGCGGGGCGACTCTCCCATGGGGTTGCCATAGCGCAGTTTGTGTTCCAGCGCCTTCTGCAGTTCTGGCGGCATCTGCGGCAAGTGCAACAACACTTGCTCCTTCACCAGCGGCAGAAGCACGCCGGTAAGATCAATTCCACGCGGGCACTTGGCAGTACAGGCATAACAGGCAACACAATTGAGCAAGCTGTCGCTGGTGAACACCTTTTCCAACTCTCCACCACGCAACATGCCAATGATGCGCCGGGGCGGGTACTGCATCAGTTCCCCGTAGGGGCACGTGCCGGCGCAGGTTCCGCACTGGATACAAGTCCACACCCGCCGGCCCTCGGGAAACTGGGTAAGGTTCTCCAACCCTATGTCGCACGGCGCTGGGGAACTGAACACGCTACGGTTCGCAGTTGCCATTGGCATACCTCCCAGGAAAGCGACCGGCCTCTGCCGGATGGGAAATTCGACTCAATGCTGCAAGTGTTCGAGATGTGGCTACGATCGAAACACTGTTCCCGACGTGCAGGCCTGCACGAGTTCTTGTCAGGCGAGTGGCGGGAGTAATCTGGCGCACATGACGGGAGCAAGAGGAGACCAGGCAAAACACGGCGTCTCCGCCGCTTTTTTGCAAAGTGAATCCCCCCACAACAAGAACACTACGACGTGCAGCGGCAATAGTTGGCCGTGCCATGCTGCACTTCCAAGTGCCAGTGCGGAGTCGTTCGGGACCGCACCTTGAGCAATCTTCAGTTAAACTGGAGCATGCAATTCGGGCTTCCGCCGTGATCGATGTCACGGCGCGCTGTGATTTAGCCCCACTCCCCAAAACAGGAAATGCCATCTTGCGCCGCAAGCGGGAGCGTACACTCCGATCGTGACGACCGGCCTTGGCGTGCCCATCCGTTGTGGGGGACGTCGCGGAGCCTAGGCGGCGGCAGAATCTTATGGCAGTGATCGTGATTGGCGGGCACTCGCGGAAGGTGGGTAAGACCAGCGTGGCCGCGGGCATTATTGCAAGCCTTCCGGAGTACCGCTGGAACGCATTCAAAATCACGCAGCACGGGCATGGGTTGGAATCGACCGACGCTATAGAAACAGCGGGTTGGGAGATTTCCGAGGAGACAGATCGGGCGGGCGGCTCCGATACATCCCGCTTCCTGGCCGCTGGCGCAGAGCGCGCCTTTTGGGTGCGAACTGAACCGAACCACCTTGCCGAAGCAATGCCCATGGTACAGTACAGGCTGGCCGAAGCGAAGAATGCTATCGTGGAATCGAACAGCGTACTGCACTATCTGAAACCAGATCTTTATCTGGTTGTGATTGATCCGGGCGTCGCCGACTTCAAACCCTCTGCACAGGAATTCCTGGACCGCGCGGACGCTGTGATTCTCCATCGCCGACCCGGCCAGGAGCATGAAGCGCGGACCGCAACCATGCTCACGCCTTCGGCCAACCTGCCTGTCTTCCGGATCACTCCGCCTGAGTATGTCACGCAGGAAATCGTCGAGTTCGCGCGAGAAGCGCTGCGCTCACGCAATCCCATCGCTGGCGAGTGAACAGCGGGCGACGGTGACCTTAAACCTGCGTAGCTGGCCTGAAACGCCAGGTCTCTCCACTCCGCGGTCGAGATGACAGTTTCTTAGGACAGGTCACAGTCAGCGAACACTCTCCAAGACCTTGGCCGCGTTGTTGAGAACCCCGGTCAGCGCCTCAATCTGCTGGCGAGCAGCCGCAAGATCATTGCGGTCGATAGCTTCATTGACTCCCGGAATCACGACGGCAGCGTAGCCCGTGTAGCGTCCGGGCGCATAAATCGCGTGGCGAAACCACGGGCGGCCGGGTAACCCGTCCGGCAGCAGCATAGCGCGCTCGGCAGCCAGCAGAGCCTCGTTCAGCCTTCCGGCATCTCGAGGTAAGGCGTTTTGCTTGCTGTGAAGTCTCGCTCCGGCTTGTTGCAGATGCTGGGCGGCTTTGCTCGCCTTGCCAAGGTCCGGGGCAGCAGCCCCGAATTCGCTCTGCGCTTTTTTCTGAGCCGCGTCCAGGTACGCAGCCACTTCTTTCCCGTACTCTTCGTAGTCGTAAGGCAGCACGTCGGCATCAGCCATGCGGATCGCATCCAGTCCGAACACCCGCGCCATCTGCTGTTCGTACAGGAAGTGCGGATCGCCGAATTTCTTGAACCAGGCAAAATTATCGAATGCCGAGTGATACACGCCGTAGGGCCCAGTCGATCCGATATCCGCCGCGGGTACGCCCGCATGCTGCAAAAACACGGTGTAGTCCGAACCGCTTCCCAGATCTCCCACTTGCGCATCCGCTTTCCCTTCGGCAGCCGGCGGACGGTATCCGCCAGTCACCGACTCCGGCGCCGTCCTCTCGCGGCGGGCGCTGCGCCACTGCTCATATACCGTCCCGCCTTTGGGGCTCGACACCATCGCGGTCACGTCGCGCAGGAATTGCTTCAGGCTGGGCACTGCCGATGCTCCGAATGCCGGCCCGGAGACTGCCACATCCATATTGAAATACGCGACGGCGCGAGCCAGATCTTTTTCGTGCTCCTCGCCCCACTCGGTTGAGCCGATCAGCCCTTCTTCTTCTGCATCCCAGTTTCCGAAGATCAGAGTGCGTTTCGGCTTCCACCCGGACTTGAGGAGTTCTCCGATCCCGTGCACCGCTTCCAGCATGGCCGCGGTTCCGCTGTTGGGATCGACAGCCCCATACACCCAGGCATCGCGGTGGTTGCCGGAGATCACAAGCTGGTCGGGGAATTCCGAACCTCGCACCCTGCCGATCACATCCCAAATAGCGCGAAATCGGTAGTCCTGCTTGAGGTGTATCTTTACCTTCACGGGTCCGGGTCCGACATGATAGGTAAATGGCAGCGCGCCCTGCCACTCGCGCGGGGAATCGGGGCCGCCGAGGTGCTCCATGATTGGCCACGCATCGGCGTAGGAAAGCGGCGTGGTCGGAATCTTCGGAAGCTGCGTCGACTTCTCCGGGAGCGTCCGCTGCGTATCGGGAAGCGATGGCACCGAGGCAATCCCCGGGGTTGTAGGATCACCGGGATGCTGGAAAATGAAACCGACCGATCCACGCTGCACGGCAGTGTCTGGACGCCAGGGGCCGTCAGGGTATTTGTCGCCGCGCTTCCAGCCGTCATCCGCGGGATCGGAATATATGATCAGGCCCGCAGCTCCGTGCTCTTGCGCCAACAACACCTTGACCCCGCGGAAATTCTGCCCGTAGCGCGCGATCAACACTTTGCTGCGCACGTCCACCTTCAACTGTTCCAGTTTCTTGAAGTCTTCCGGCGTCCCGTAGTTGGCATAGACCACCTCGGCTTCCACGTCGCCAGAGGGAGACATGCTGCTGAATGGCGTTACGATCCGCGGATCATCCTGGTAGGGATCGCCCGCGACATGCTCTCGGGTTGGCCCATGCATGCGAACGCCCGCAGGTGCGGTCACATCCACGCTGATTTCAGCGGGATAATTCAGCCACACCCTGTACTCGGCGATTTCGGTTTCCAGTCCCGCATCGCGGAATTTTTGCGCCACATAATCTGCGGTCGCCTTGTCTTCCGGCGTGCCCGCCATGTGCGGTGCCTGCGTCAGCGTGCGCAAATGCTGTTCCGCCAGCTTGGGATCGGGGACCGCGAGAAACTTCTCCTCGACATCGATTTCCGCAGCCGAATCGCGAAATCCGAAAATCGCCGCGGCAGTCTTCGGAGCGTCTTCCGCGCTCTGGTTGAAATGGCTTGAATTGCCGGCATTAAACAACAAAACGGAAAGTATTAAGAGCGGAAGAATCTTCATCTGGCTTCCTAGGACCGGCTCTACGACTTGTCAGTGGACGAATCGCCTCGCTCCATAGTACCCCATGCTCCGGCGACGCAGGCATAGGCGTCCTTTCAGCACGCACAACGGCGTGATCCACGCGTTTCTTTTGACGCTGCGTTAGCAGATTTCCCAGAAAGCGTCGCGCCCTAGCTTCGCGTTCTTTGCGGTTACGGGCTTTTCGCTGTATCGGGAAGAACATCTTAACCGCAAAGAGCACAGAGTGTTCGCAAAGAACGCAAAGAGAAAGTCATTTCAAACACCCCGAATCGCTGCAGCACAAGAATGCCGGATGGGCCGTTTACAATCAGGTCAATGCCAGATCCCACGCAGCGTTTCTCCTCCCGCGTCGACAACTACGTCCGCTACCGGCCAGCGTACCCTCCGGTAGTCATCCACCTTCTGCGAGACGAATGTGGTTTCACTCCCGGTTCAGTGGTCGCCGACATTGCTTCCGGCACCGGCATTTTCACCCGCATGTTGCTGGAAAACGGCAATCACGTTTTTGGCGTAGAGCCGAATGCCGAGATGCGGCGCGCGGGAGAGCAATATCTCGCAAGTTATCCGAATTTCACCAGCGTAGACGGGACGGCGGAAGCTACCACGCTCGTTGCCCGCTCGATGGATATTGTCGCTGCGGCACAAGCCGCACACTGGTTCAAGCTCGACGCCGCCCGCCGCGAGTTTGTCCGCATTCTCAAGCCCGGCGGATGGGCCGTGCTCCTCTGGAACCAGCGCCGCACTGCATCGACGCCGTTTCTGCGCGATTACGAGCAGCTTCTGATCACCTACGGCACTGACTATCAAGATGTGCGCCACGAACGAACCACGGACGTCATTGATTCGTTTTTTGCGCCAGCGCCATTCCAGTCGCGCACCCTCGAAATCACGCAGGAAGTGGACTACGCCGCACTCGAAGGACGCCTGTTGTCTTCCTCCTACACTCCGCCGCCGGGGCACGCGAACTACGATCCCATGCTGTGTGAGGTGCGCCGCATCTTTGCGTTGCATGAGAACGGTGGGCAGGTTTCGATCGAGTACGACACTCTGATCTACTGGGGACGGCTGGGGTAAAGCTGGCCTACGGCTGCTACAGCTTCTTCAACAGCGCGCCGTGACTACGCCGAATTGACGGCCGCTGCACAACCGTGAATCCCGCTTTGGCAGCTTCTTGCAGTTCTGCGTCAAACTCCGGCTGGGTGATGTGCCCTCGCGGCTCAGCTAACAAGAGAGTTGAGCCAGGCTTGGAAATCTCGGCCGTCTCGCTGAAAAACCGGCCTGCGCTTGGCATTTCGTGCACCATGGCGAAAGCCAAGGTGAAATCAACCTTGCCCGCCAGATCGCTCACCCCCATTGAATCTGCCGCGGTTACGCGCGCCTCGATTCGATCCTGCAGACCCGCCCTGGCGGCGCGCCGCTTCAGCCCGGCAATCATTCTAGGCTGAACATCCACGGCAATCACGCGGCCGGAGTTGCCCGCTAATCGCGCCAATTCCAAGGTGAAGAAGCCCATGCCTGGTCCCGGCTCAAAGATGGTCATACCCTGGCGAACGTAGGGCTGCAGAATCTCTCGTGGATTTTCGGACAGCCAGCGCCGTACTGGGCTGGCCAGCAGGTACCCCAACCACCACGGACAGACGCGCTTCGACATGGCTCATCAGACCGAGATTCGGTCTTGTGCTGCTTGAAAGCTACCACGGGAATCACTTTCTGTCACCAAGCGTTGCCATTCCTGTCGTTAGCACATGATATGTCCGGTTGGATTAGCAAGTGATCTGTCCGCTTTGCAGGCGGCGAGGGTGAGAGACCATGGGCAGCATGATCTCTTACACGCAGGCCGCGATGGAGCGGACGATGAA